>Ga0180430_10000189_pt1 | contig 70432 bp, 53 predicted proteins | sample SS_ome_9_FD_132999 | JGI IMG/M metagenome (GOLD analysis project Ga0180430, IMG submission 132999) | Hypersaline lake sediment archaeal communities from the Salton Sea, California, USA - SS_1_S_2 metaG | ecosystem: Environmental > Aquatic > Non-marine Saline and Alkaline > Hypersaline >...
AACAGGTTGTTCCGGCGGAGATCGCGTTGGACGAAGAATACATTCGACGCATCTATCTGGATCTGGCAGGACGAATTCCCGCTGTTTCTGAGGTGCGTGAATTCCTCGAATCCGAAAGCCCTCAACGACGAACCGAAGTCGTCGAACAGCTACTCCAGGATCCTGCCTACGTGCGTCATATGACAATCGTCTGGCGTAATGCGCTCATTCCCCAGGCAATGACTCAGCAGGAATTCCGAGGCCTGATCCCTGGGTTCGATGCGTGGTTATGGGAACGACTGGCAAAGAACATGCCGTATGACCAGTTGGTTCGAGAAATCATTACGTCCGACGTGATGTCTCGACAAACTGATCCGCAGGCGGTGTCGAACAAAACGAGCCCGGATGCTTTCTTCGTCGTACGCAGTCTGATGCCGGAGAACCTGGCAGCGGGAACGTCGCGAGCATTCCTGGGAGTCCGACTGGATTGCGCTCAATGTCACGACCATCCGTTTGATCGCTGGAAGCAGCACCAGTTCTGGAACATGGCGGCATTCTATGCGGGCTTTGCTCGAGATGAAGAATCGCCTGAGATGATGCCCACCAGCGAACAACGCGGCAGGCGATCCATCAAAATTCCGGGAACAGACGAAGTCGTTCCGGCCGTGTTTCTGACCGGAGTGGCCCCGGCTTCCGAAGAGACGTCTCCCAGAGAACAACTCGCAGACTGGATCGTTGCAAAAGACAATCCCTGGTTTGCTCGCATGGCCGCCAATCGGCTTTGGACACAGTTCTTCGGGCAGGGCATCGTGTATCCCACCGATGATTTTTCCGATTCCAACCCACCAACTCACCCCGAAGTCCTGCAACTGCTGGCCGATCAGTTGGTTGCTCACGACTTTGATCTGACCTTCCTGATCCGCACGATTGTTGCGTCAAGCGTTTATCAACGTTCCAGTGTTCAGTCGGACGCCAGTCAGGATGACACCGAGATGTTCGCTCGTGCGGCCGTCCGAGGACTCACGCCCGAACAGTTCTTCGACAGTCTCGCCGAAGCGGTCGGGTTCTATCAGCCGTATCGTCGCGAAAACCCTTTCGTCATCGATACTAACACACCGCGAGGTCGCTTCATTGAACTGTTCCGCAGCGATGCGGAATCGGCCCTCGATCACCGTTCCACCATTCTGCAGGCCCTGGCGATGATGAACGGAGATTTCGTCGGAGATGCCACCGATGTCGAAAACAGCCGGACGCTGCGAGCTGTCACCGAATTCCCGTTGATGTCCACCGACGAACGACTCAACACCTTGTTCATCACCGCCCTGGCACGACACCCCACTGAAGAAGAACGCAACCTGTTCGGCCAGCACATTGCAGAAGCCGGCGAAAACCAAGACGCCGCCCTGGCCGACGTCTTTTGGGCGTTATTGAACAGCAGCGAGTTCCTGTTCAATCATTAGGCAGGGTGGACGCAATCCGCCGTACTCGGAGTTCAAACCATGATCTCACGACGAACATTCGCAAAGTACTCCGGGCTTTCGCTGCTGGGAGCATCAGCATCCGGCTGGTTGCCGCAACTGGCCGCCCAGACTCAGACATCATCGACGAATCACAAGCGATGTATCCTGCTGTGGATGTCCGGCGGTCCAAGCCAGATGGAAACGTTCAACCCGAAACCCGGGCACGAAAACGGGGGGCCGACTCAGGCCATTGACACAAACGTGCCCGGCATTCAGGTCAGCGAACACCTTCCACAGGTCGCCCAGGTGATGCATCACCTCGCACCGGTTCGATCCATGAGTACGAAGGAGGGTGATCACACACGAGCGACCTACTTCATGCGGACCGGCTACCTGCCTCAGGGGCCGATTCGTTATCCATCGATCGGCTCTCTGCTGGCTCATCAGCTGTATGATGAGAACTGCGACCTGCCATCTTATGTCAGCGTGAACCCGTTTCAGGGATTCAGCCCGGCAGCATTCGGTCCTGGGTTTCTGGGACCATCCTGGGCACCGTTAATGGTGGCCGCTCAGGCGATGCAGGACGAAGAAGTCTCCTTCGCCGTCCGAAATCTCAAACGCCGCGACTCGGTTTCGGAAGAACAGGCGGATGCTCGACGCAACCTGCTGACTGTCCTTGAACATAACTTCGTGCGGCAGCGACCCAGTGCGGCAGCCGACAGCCACCTTAAATCATACGAACAGGCAGTCCGGATGATGAAATCGGCGGCTGTCGGTGCATTTCAGCTGGACGAAGAAGACGCGATGCTGCGAGATGCCTACGGTCGCAACCCGTTCGGACAGGGCTGTCTGCTGGCGCGGCGGCTCATCGAAAACGGAGTGTCATTTGTGGAAGTGAATCTCAGCGACGCTGAAGGCAATGGCAACGGGGCCGGCTGGGACACTCATGCCGACAACTTCGAAGCGGTTGGTAATCTGTGCCAGGTACTGGATCCGGCCTGGGGCACTTTGATGAGTGACCTGGAACAACGAGGATTGCTCGAAGACACGCTGGTCCTGTGGATGGGAGAATTCGGTCGGACACCTCAGATCAACGACAATACCGGTCGAGACCACTGGCCGGGCAGCTGGAGTATGGTGATGGGGGGGGCAGGCGTGAAAGGCGGGCAGGTTTATGGTCAGACGGCGGAAGACGGAGTAGAAATCACCGATAATCCTGTGAGCGTCCCGAATCTGATGGCCACCATCTGTGAGGCTCTGGGACTGGATTCTGCGGACTTGAACCTCAGCAACGTTGGCCGCCCGGTCCCGCTGGCGGACCATGGCGCGGAACCGATCTACGATCTGTTAAGCTAAGCTGCCACGCTTCATCCTCTTTTTCTTTAGCCTTCATCCTTCCAAATGCAGCCCGACGATCTGCTTTGCTACTGCTTCCACATTTCCCATCGCAAGGTCATCAACTACGCGAGGATCCATCAGCCCAGCGTCCCGAGTCAGCTGAGTGAGTGCGGGGGAGCCGGAACCGGATGCGGCTGGTGTGTACCGTTCTTAAAGAAGCACTTTGAAGCGTTTCAGAACGCGGCGGCACCGGAGATTGAGATCTCTGCGGAAGACTACGCGGCGCAGCGACAGTCGTATCTGGCGGAAAGGAAACGCGGGGCGTCGAAGGATGGAGCAATGGACGATGGAAAATAGAGAAACAGGCCACAGATAATGCTCCCCTCGCCCCTCTGAAAGGGGAGAGGGGTTGGGCGTGAGGGGAGAAGGAAGCTGGCTGGTTTGGCGCCCAGCATCATTGAACCGAAGGGCCGATGAGTGGGCAGCCCCTGTGGCGGAATGCGGCGGTGGGTGCTGGTATTTGGGGGCAACGTGCAGGAATGCAACACGATGTTGCGGTCTGATGCGGTCTCAAACCAATCATCCTTGCAATTCCTGATCGCATGTTTTATGCTGCAAGTTCTTATCTGGAAGCAGTTTAAGGTGGTTCAGATGATTCACCGACGATTCTTTTGCTGATTTCGGCTGAATTGCTACAGAATTTGCGTTAATGAGTGTGGTGAAACAGGCCTCCAGCTCATGTGCTGGACTTTCGAAACATTTACTTCCCCGGAGTACGGCTCATGCAGGCACGACGTCTAACCTCATCCCCTCGCAAATCGCGACGAGGATTCACGCTGATCGAATTGCTGGTGGTGATTTCGATCATCGCCACTCTGATGTCGCTCCTGCTTCCGGCCATCCAAAACGCCCGAGAAGCCGCTCGACGAACTCAGTGTTTGAATAATCAACGGAATATTTCAACAGCAATGATTGGGTGGGCGACCGCGCACAACAACCAGCTTCCAGCCTATGGCTATTGGATCAACACCGGGACGGTGGCATCACCGGTTCCAGCCCCCCAACGAAGTTGGGTTGTCGAGTTGTTGCCCTATATGGATCAGCAAGCTGTGTTTGACCGCTGGATCAAGACTGACACTCTAGCAGTAAATGATGGCACAAATTTGGATCAGTCCTATAGTTTTGCTGTGCTCGCGTGCCCGAATGACGACTCAGCGTTTCAGGTCGCTGGTGGTCTGAGCTACGTGGTAAATGCCGGATTCGCAGATGGACCAGGTACTGGCGACGCTGAATCTGCTCCGGCCGGCGGAGCAACCCCAGATGCGCCAGATGATGGAACGGACCATAGTTCGTTCACAGAGGCACTCGATTGGGATGGTGATGGGACCGCGGGTAATGCCGGCGATTGGCCAATTACGAAGGCAACCGGTGTGTTTTGGCCAGAGTGGGATGACATGGGGTCTGGCGCTTCTCCGCGTCCTAGCTCAAACCTTGGTCGCATCTATGACGGGACGAGCAACACAATTATGATGGGAGAGAATTACCTCGCTGGTACCGATATTGTGAACACCACGATAGGTAACACATGGGCTTCGCCAGAACACAGGAATTGTACGTTCGTTGCTCCCGTGACTTTGCCCGCTCCAGCGGCAGGGCCGCCAATCGTTCCAAATCTAGACATTGACGAAGGCGGATATACGCCAGATGCTGGAATCTTCCCCAATGACAGCAAGACGAACCCAATTGAGGGCGAAAGTCCGTACTTGAACTCATTCCACCCAGGAATCGTGGTTGTAGGGTTCTGTGATGGTACTGTCAGGACACTGAACGAGAGTATTGACGAAGGGGTGTACTTGCGGCTGATGACTCCAAACGGTACTCGATTGCGAAGTTCTATGCTTGCTGAGAAACCTCTCAGCGACACTGACTTCTAAGTGTGTCAGCGAATTTTGAATTCGCATGAGCAAAGCCGTTTGGTCTGGCCTGGCCAAACGGCTTTTCTATGCGCGCCGCGTGGCTCAGGTTCTCCGCAACCGGATCGGCAAAGTCAATTGAGGCACCAGCAGACCTCTTGTTCTTAGCCCAGTTACTTACACAGGTTGCGCGCAACCTGTGCCACCTCAATGCATTGCGAGACGTCTGGTCAGCAGTCACTATGCAGTGTAGAGCCCGCGTCAAATATGACTGTCGATCTGGTCGACTGCCAGCATCGGATCGAGTCTAGGCATGACGACGATGTCCGTGTCATCAATGAACGATCGTTGAGGCTGACTCGCGAGACCGAACAGCCGGGCGTGTGGGAATCGCGACCGACATTCCTTCAGCGACTCCAGCATCACATCACCGTGCGGGTCCAGGTCATGCACGACTACGTGCGGGGGACGGACACCGGACAGCTTTTCCGGCTCAGTTGACACACCCGTCACGTTCCATCCGCAGGACGTCATCACCGACCCTAATGTCGATCGGTACAGTCGATCGGGACTCACGAGGAGTGCGGCGTCGTGTCCAGGACGTGACGATGGCCGATCGTCACTTTGCCGATAGAGAAAGACTTCGTCGCGAGCGGCGGTTGGAGGCAACATCGGTCGTTCGCTTTTGATTCGGCGAAGTTCAGCCTGAATTACCTGGTACGCGTATCGAAGTGGAATCCGCGTGCCGTGTGGCCAGACACGATGAGTACGCCCATCTCCTTCGCACCAGGCTCCGTAGCAGCAGAGTAAGCCAGTGAACAGGGTTGCTCCGACCAGCCGATCGACTTCTCCAGGCAAATACTCATCAGACCACGACTGCAGCACGACAGTCAAAGCAGACGACCGATCATTGTTTCCAATCCGTTCCCAGGCAGGGATATCGAGGTACGTGTGCTTTGGTAAACCGGGAAACTCCTGCCGCAGGCGACTCACCAGACCGAAAAACTCTGGTGCCTCCGTATCGCCGATCAGAACAAGCTCACTCATGATGACTGCTGCTTTTTGTGCGGAACATCCCGAACTGGACGATGAGTTTCATTGAAATCACAGGTCCAAGTCAATCCCGACGCAGAACCAGTTGATCCCTGCCAGACCTGATGAGTACCGTGTTGACGTCGATTGCGGCCTGCTTTGTGGGGCAACGACGAACCTGCATCCGGTTAGTGTCCGGGTCCCCCGATGAAATCTCAGCCAGTCAGCCCCCCAGCTATGAGTTCCAAAGGCCTGCTCCAACGAATGCATGACCGCGTTACGGAAACGGTGCGGCACGCAGTCATCAGCCATCATAAGCGTTCTGGAACCGTGCTGTTCAGCGACACGACGCTGCGAGACGGGGAGCAGATGCCGGGAGCGACACTGGAACCCGACGACAAGTTGCAGATTGCAAAGGCTCTGGAAGCGGCGGGCGTGCATTCACTGGACGCGGGCTTTCCGGCGTCCAGCGAACAGGACGTGGAAGCCATCCAGAAGATGATTGGGGTCATCAAACGCCCGGTCATCACGGCTTTGTGTCGAACTGTCAATTCCGACATTGATGCAGCAGACAAAGCACTTGATGGTAATCCGGATCACAAACGAGGTGTCAGCCTGTTTTGCGGCACCAGTCCTCTACACCGGAAGCACAAGCTGGAGAAGGACCAGACGCAGGTCCTGAAGATCATCACCGATTCCATCAGCTACGCCGCTGAGAAGTTTCGCATTGTGGCCTTCAGCCCGGAAGACGCCAGTCGCACAGAAATCGACTATTTGTGCAAGTGCTACGTCGAAGCGATCGACTGCGGCGCCACGACCATTGGCTTCCCGGATACGGTTGGAGTCCTCACGCCGGAGAAGGCAGCGGACTTCATCAAAACGATTCAGGACAAGGTCCACAACCTGGATCGAGCGTTACTGGCCGTGCATTTTCACAACGATCTGGGGCTGGCAGTTGCAAACACTCTGGCCTGCGTCAAGGAAGGGGCCAACGTCGTTCAGTGTACGATCAACGGGATCGGAGAACGGGCGGGGAACGCATCGCTGGAAGAAGTTGCCATGGCGTTGGCGTTGCATCCCGATCAGTACAATCGCACGTTTCGGCTCGATACAACGAAACTGGCGCCGCTCTGCCAGATGGTGGCCGAACTCACCGGCGTCATGATTCCTCGAATGAAACCCGTCGGAGGAACGAATGTGTTCGCAACCGAAGCGGGTATTCATCAGGACGGACTCCTGAAACATCCGGACACCTACCTGCCTTTTCGTCCGGAGGCGGTTGGATCCGAGGGAATTCAACTGGTTCTGGGACGACACAGCGGACGACGGGCCGTGGCTCATCGACTGGAAGCCATTGGGCTGAACTACAACGATGACCAGATCATGCAGGTGGTCGAAGTTATCAAGCAGCAGCCCAAAGGCACCGTGGTCAACGACACGTTGTTGAGGCAGCTGGCAGAATCTTCTCAGGCGACATCGTGACGGGCGACAGCATCTATCTGGATAACGCGGCCACCAGCTTTCCGAAAGCGGATGCCGTCTACGACGCGGTGGATTCCTATCAGCGAACGAGCGGAGCCGCGTTTGGCCGAGGCACACGCGGCACCGACCAGGCCGATTCCCTCGTGGACCGTTGTCGCCACCGCATTGCACAATTGATCGGTGCGAAAGATGACCGCTGCGTGGCGTTCACCCTTAATGGCACGGATGGACTCAATCTGCTGTTACGAGGCGTCATTCAACGTGGTCAGCACGTCATCACGACCACTCTGGAACACAATTCAGTATTGCGACCTTTGGAGCAGCTGAAAGCTTTGGCTTCGATCACGGTCGATCATGTGCCGTTCGAGACGCACACCGGGATGGTGGATCCAGACCGCTTCACGAGTGCTCTCTCCGGACGCCACCCTGACCTGGTTGTCATCAACGCCGTGTCCAACGTCACCGGTGTCATTCAACCGCTGAAGGAACTCCTGGGAGCCGCACGTAATGCCGGTGCGCTGACAATGGTCGACGCGTCGCAGGCTGTCGGGCATGTGCCGATCGATGTCGAAGCGACCGGGATCGATCTTCTGGCGGCACCCGGTCACAAGGGCATCGGCGGGCCACTGGGAACAGGATTCCTCTACGTGCATCCCAGGCTGCACTGTCAGTTCGTGTCCACGCGATGCGGAGGAACTGGTACCGCCAGTGAATCGCTGACGCAGCCGGAAACGATGCCGGAACTCGTTGAGAGCGGAAACCTCAATATGCCGGGTATCGCGGGTCTGGAAGCGGCCCTCGCGTGGCAACAAAGTCAGGAATTTGCGGAGCTGGAATCGCGCCATCATGATCAGGTTCAGACACTGGTCGACGGGCTGCGGAATATCGACGGGTTAACAATCCATGCCGCAGCACCTGCATCTGACAGGACGGGAGTTGTGTCATTCAACATTGGACAGTGTGAGCCGCAGGAGGTCGCTATGATCCTGAATCAGTCATTTGACATCCACTGTCGGGCAGGACTTCACTGCGCTCCGCTGGTGCATCGAACGCTCGGAACAGAGAAGCGAGGAGGAACAGTTCGATTCAGTCCCGGACTTTTCACAACGGACGACGAAATCAGCCAGGCGGTGAACGCAGTGGCTTCGATCGCTGAAGCAATGGCATAGAACATCGGCGGGTTGTCGTGCGGCGAGCCCCGTCAAATCGGTGACGAGGACAATGAGGGCTGCCGAGTATCGTCCCGAGTCGACGAATCGAGGGCGACAGGATTCCAGTTTGCGAACCTCTTTGGAATCACCACGACTCCCTTTTCTGACAGGACACATTCCGGATGGGATGCAACGAACTCCGCGTCGATGATCGTTGCAGGAGGAATCTGCACATGTTTGTCGACGATACAGCGGGACAAGTGACTTCCCATACCTACCGTCACTCCCTCCATCAGGATTGAGTCGGTCACGCATGCTCCGGCGTCGACTCGCACGTTAGGAGACAGAATTGAGTTTGTGACGATGCCGCCACTCACGATGGCTCCGGGGGAAATGATGGAATTGGTGAGTTTCGGTTCCGCACCGCACGCTCCGCTGCACGTTCGAGCCGGCGGACACTGAGCATCCGCCGTCCGAATTCCCCAGTTGCGCTGGTAGAGATCAATAGGAGGAACCGGCTTCAGCAAATCCATGTTGGATTCAAAGTAAGCGTCAATTGTTCCCACATCGCGCCAGTAGCGGTCGGCGGTAACTCGGCCCTGGTTGCCGCCAAACTCATATGCCATCACCTTGTCGGTCTGAATCAGGGACGGCAGAATGTCTTTCCCAAAATCATGTGATGAGTTCGGATTGGCATGATCGATCCCCAGTACATCGACCAGCAGCTCACAGGAAAATACGTACACACCCATCGATGCCATCGCCTCGCCCGGTTTTCCGGGAGCAGACTGAGGCTGGGATGGCTTCTCCAGAAAACCGGTGATCCGGGATGATTCATTCATCTGAATGACGCCGAATCCTCGAGCATCTTCCAGACTTACCGGCATACAGGCGACAGTGGCCGCTGCCCCCGAACTTTCGTGCAACTCCAGCATTCCGGCATAGTCCATCCGGTAGATGTGATCGCCTGACAGCACAACAACGTTGCGTGCTCCACTACGTTTCAACAGATAGAGATTCTGGTAGATCGCGTCAGCGGTGCCTTCGTACCAGGAGGCGCTGGTCCTCATTTGAGGCGGTACAGGAGTGATGTACTCTCCGAGTGACGGATTAAAGACCGACCAGCCGTCACGGAGGTGCTTCATCAGAGAATGAGACTTGTACTGCGGCAGGACGAGAACTCGTCGAAGCCCCGAATGCAGACAGTTGCTGAGTGCGAAATCGATGATCCGATACTGTCCACCGAAGGGGACGGCCGGTTTGGCTCGATCGGCTGTGAGTGGGAAGAGACGGGTGCCAGCTCCTCCTGCCAGAATGAATGTCAGGACATCATCCATTTGAAAATCCAGTCCGTTCGCCTTACAGCGTATTACGCTGACTTGTGGCCGCGTCAGGCGTGAAAGAACCTATGAATCAGGCATTCCCACGAGCCAGAACGACTACGACAAAAAGTAAACTGCTCCAGGTCGCACATCGCTGCAGCACGCCGGTGTTGTTCACCAGCGTCATTGGCCCTGTTCGGAATTCACCGCATTCCGAACAGCAGTCACTCCCGCAAACGATGTTCCTGTTTTGCCTTTGGACAAAAATGTCGTTCGACAGAAGGCAACACCTCCCTGCCTTCGTGTTGCGAACGAGGTTGCATGTGCTTCTGGGACCCACGGGTTTTCAACAGTTTTGACAAACGACGAACCGGGCATGTCCGCACTGTGGGAGATCGACCCGGCAAGAACTGTGGTTAACCCCAGCCTCTTGTCGCTCAACAAATGCCTTGTCCGCGTGCAGAGGTGCCGGGTTCGTGGTCAGTTTGTGCGTGTCACAAAGTCGACCGTGGGAAAGAGTCGGTGGCCAGCCTGCTGTCTTTGCCAGCTGTGCGACTGACTCACACCAGAACGACTAGCCCGTGCGGAGATGGCACGAGAGTTGCCGTTTGCCCCACTTACCTTTTGCCGAAAAAAACAGATCAAATCAGGACGTAAGACTGACATGACGACCAACACGCGAATCGGTGTACTCACATCTGGAGGAGACTGCCCGGGGCTCAACGCCGTCATTCGTGGCGTGGTCAAATCGGCTGGACGGGTTGGCTGCGATGTTGTGGGCTTCCGGCGTGGTTATGAAGGTTTGGTGGATCCCGTGAGCTACCTGCCTCTGGATACGCGGAATACGCTCGGAATCATCAATCGGGGCGGTACGATTCTTGGGTCGACGAACAAGGGGCGTTTCGCCGCTCGCGTCGGTGTGGATGGCCGTCTGGATCTGGATTCTCAACTTCTGGATGGTGTCGCACGCACCGTTGAACAGTTGAGCCTTGGGGGGCTTATCTGCATCGGTGGCGACGGGTCGCTCGCGGTCGCACAACAGTTCCATGAGTACGGCATTCCCGTGGTAGGAGTCCCCAAGACAATCGACAATGACCTGTCGTCAACAGCATTTACGTTTGGTTTCGACAGTGCGGTGGCCTGCGCGACAGATGCAATGGACCGCCTGCACACGACTGCGGAAAGCCATGATCGCATCATGGTTCTGGAAGTCATGGGACGTCACACCGGATGGATCGGCCTTCATGCCGGGCTGGCGGGTGGAGCATCTGTGATTTTACTGCCGGAGATCCCGTGGACGTGGGAAAACGTCTGCCAGAAAATTCTGGAGCGTGAGAACGAAGGAAAACGCTTCTCGCTGATCGTTGTCTCAGAGGGAGCAGAACTGCCGAATGGCGGTTTGGTGAAGCAGCGAGATGGAAACGGCCAGGCTCAGGATCTGCTGGGGGGTGTCGGTCATGTGGTTGCTGCGGAACTGGAGGAACGACTGAAACGAGAGACGCGGGTGGTGGTGCTGGGACATCTGCAGCGTGGAGGACCGCCAACGAACTTCGACCGCGTGCTGGCGACTCAGTTTGGCGCTCATGCTGTGCGATTGGTGATGGAACGGCACTTCGGCCAGATGGTCAGCTACCAGCCTCCGTCAATCGAAAGCGTAAGAATTCTGGATGCCGTCGACCGGATTTCGCGAGTCACACCGGAGACGTCTGCGGTGGTTGCAGCCCGAGCACTGGGCGTCAGTTTTGGCCAGTTTCCACCGGGAACAATCGCCGGAGAATCACCGATGGACACCTATCAGCACAATCCCTCCGCGATTCCTGTCGAGTCGTGCAATGGCTGACTCCAGGATAGTTCCGTCATTTTCCAGAGGGAACTCGCGGGCAACGAGTTCGTGGAACGACGTGCACAGCGTGTGACAAGGACTCCCGGCCGCGTCAGAATATGAGAGCATGACAATCCGGCATCCTGAGGATGCCACAGAGACTACAGCAAAAAGAAAACTGCTTGATGCAGTCGAGCATCAGGAAAGTTGTTTTCGGGACGCTGTTCTTTCTGGTGTCCTGCCTGGTGGCCATTATCGGCTACGTGGTGGCGGGCTGGAGTGTGCTGGAAGCCGTCTATATGGTGACCATCACGATTTTCGGTGTGGGGTACGGTGAAGTCCGCCCGATTGGAGATCCGGGACTGCGGCTCTTCACAATGGGTGTCATCGTGGCTGGCTGCACCTCTTCCATCTATGTCATGGGAGGGTTCGTGCAGATGATTGCTGAGGGGGAACTCAATCGATTTCTTGGGGCACGCAGAATGACACGGGGCATTGACAAACTGACCAACCATGTGATTGTCTGCGGTTACGGTCGCGTGGGGAGAATCCTTGCAGACGATCTGACACGATCAGAACAACAGTTTGTCGTGATTGATACCAATCAGGAACGCCTGCAGGAAGCAGAGACATCCGGCCTGTTTGTGATTGTGGGAGACGCGACTGACGATCAGGTGCTGGAATCAGCTCAGGTAAAGTCCGCTCGAGTGTTGGCGACGGTCCTGCCCGATGATGCAGCAAATGTGTTTATCACTCTCACCGCTCGCGAGCTCAATCCCGGAATGGAAATCATCGCGCGGGCTCAGTCACCTTCGACGGAGAAGAAGCTGATCCGATCAGGTGCAAGTCGTGTGGTGTTGCCGGCAGCCATTGGAGCGGCTCGAATTGCACGTCTGATTACTCGGCCGTCAGCAGAGAAAATGCTGGCCGACTCACTCCAGCAGGACACGCTGGCAGAAGAAATGGAACAGATCGGCCTGAGAATGACCGAACTCGCTGTTCCGGCCGGATCTGAGTTTGTCGGCCACGCAATGTCAGACCTGTCGTACGGCGATGCGGTTCACTTTGTGATTATGGGAATCCGATCAGCAGATGGCACAATCACTCACGATCCAGGTCCAGGCTATATCCTGAAGGCAGACGACATCATTATCCTGCTGGCTCACCGTGATGTGGACATCAAGCTGCACCGGAAGCGAAGAGACACCGGCATCGTCTATCGGGGTGCACGAGGCTGACGTGGCGGTCCTTTGGGTCGGCCTGCTACCACTCGTGGTGACTGTCGTACATTTCTTCTTTGTTACCGATGACTTCGCCGAGGAATTCGTTGGGCGTATCGAGTGGTTTCGAAGTGTACGGACAGGCGTCCAGGACATACTGCATACAGGCCAGCCGGGCGCGTTTCTTATCGTCACTTTTGACGACAGTCCACGGCGAGAAACGGGTATCAGTCGCCATGAACATCGATTCTTTGGCTGCCGTGTACTCATCCCACATTGCCAGACCTTTTGCGTCCACGGGACTCAGCTTCCACTGCTTCAGCTTGTCTGTCTCACGTGATTTGAATCGTCTGTACTGCTCTTCGCGGCTGACCGAAAACCAAAACTTAAAGAGACGGATGCCGTCATCGATAAGCATGTTCTCCAGCATAGGCACCTGTCGCAAAAATGCGTGATGCTGGGACTTCGTGCAGAAGCTCATGACAGGTTCGACAACGGCACGGTTGTACCATGACCGGTCGAACAGCACGATTTCGCCCCGAGTTGGCAGCTGATTGACATACCCCTGAAAATACCACTGTCCACGTTCGGATTCGCTGGGTTTGCCCAACGCCACGACGCGAGCAGCGCGGGGGTTAAGGTGTTCCATAAACCGTTTGATTGTCCCACCTTTGCCAGCAGCATCCCGACCTTCGAACAGCATCACGATTCGCTGCCCCGTCGCTTCCACCCAGTGCTGCAGTTTGAGCAATTCCACCTGAAGCAGTTGCTTGCGTGCCTCATACTCAGCTCGCTTCATCTTCTTCGAATACGGGTAGTTATCGGCGAGAATCTTCCCCTTGCCGGACTTCCTGATTCGGTCCCTCACATCTTTCGGAACAACGTTGTCCTGGATTCGTGGCTTGGATTCCGTTTGGATGGCCCCGTTTGATTCTGCCATGAGAGTCCTCAACCTGCGCAAGAGTGGCTGTCGGCGGTTTGGATTGTTCCGGTTCTGACAAGCGACCCTGGAAAAAGCCGACTGCAAAGAACAGTCGCTCATGAAGAATGCCAGCAGAAACCTGACCCGTCAAGCATTTCCCAACCGGACAGAGCCAGGAACCAACAAGCGTTGACACAATAACTGCGATGAACCGCCTGGTCCGTCGCAGCGGAAGGAAGATGTGTGCAGCAATCGCACACATCTTCCCGGTCGAAACTCGAAACGGCGGACTCCATTATCTGATAAACAGCATTTCCTGATACGTCGGCAGAGGCCACAGGTCGTCAGCGATCACCTGTTCCAGCTGATCGACGACTTCACGGACAGCCAGCATTGCAGGAAGAATCACGTCGCGGCAATGTGCGGCTTCCTGCTCCGGCGTTGAATCAGATTCCTCTGCACGGGCGAGTTCCAGAGTACTGGTTCGGTCCTGCAATGCCTTCACAAGTTCCGTGACGGCATCGAGCGTGTCGGTATCAAACTCATAGCCCACAGCCTTCAGATTTGCACATGTTGACGACAGCTCATTTTGATACCGAATCGCTGCGGGGAAGACCAGTGTCTTCGCGATCCTTGTTGTAAGTGCCGCTTCCACGCCGACGGTCATACAGTACTGTTCGACATACGTGTCATAACGGCTTTCCAGTTCACGTTTGGAAACCACACCGTAGTTTTTGAACATTTCAACAACTTCGGGAGCCATAATACCGGGGAGTGCATCGGCTGTTGTCTTGCGATTCAGCAGACCACGTTCGGCAGCTTCGGCATGCCATTCCTCTGAATAACCATCACCGTCAAACAGGATAGCTCCGCAGTCGGTAATCAATTCTGTCAGCAGTGATTGAATCGCGCCGTTGAGTGCCAACGGATCGCCATCAATCGATTCTTCCAGTTTCGTGGCACAGTAGTCGATCGACTCCGCGATAATCGTATTCATCGCAACCAGCGGCCCGGCAATCGACTGATTTGATCCAACCGCGCGGAATTCAAACCGGTTGCCCGTGAATGCGAACGGGCTCGTTCGGTTGCGGTCTCCGGCGTCCTTAGGAAACAGTGGCAGCACGTCGACACCAACCGTTAGTGTTCCCGAATCGATGGAAGAACTCGCGCCTCCCGACTTGATCTGTTCGAAGATGTCGGTCAGCTGGCTGCCGAGAAAGATGGAAATGATCGCTGGCGGAGCTTCGTTGGCTCCCAGTCGATGATCGTTTCCGGCACTTGCCACGACGGCTCTCAGCAGCCCCTGGTGACGGTACACCGCACGGATGACAGCAGCACAAAAAACGAGAAACTGTGCGTTCTCATGAGGCGTATCTCCGGGATCAAGCAGATTGCCCTGCGAACTGCTTCCCAGCGACCAGTTGACATGCTTGCCCGATCCGTTGACTCCGGCAAACGGTTTCTCGTGCATCAGGCACGCCATGCCGTGTTTCTCGGCGATGCGCCGCAGAGTCATCATCATCACCTGTTGATGATCGGTCGCCACGTTTGCCGATTCAAACACAGGAGCCACTTCAAACTGGCCGGGAGCAACTTCGTTGTGACGCGTCTTAACCGGGATGCCCAGCTTGAACAGTTCACGTTCGGCTTCCAGCATGAACGCCAGCACGCGTTCCGGAATGGCGCCAAAGTAATGGTCATCGAACTCCTGCCCCTTCGGCGGTTTCGCTCCAAACAGAGTGCGACCGGCAGTCAACAGGTCAGGTCGAGCGAAATAGAAGTGGCGGTCGACCAGGAAGTATTCCTGTTCCGGACCGGCGGTTGAGGAGACGAACGCACCATCGGTGTGACCGAAGAGCTCGAGGATTCGTTGCGCCTGCGTATTGAGTGCCTGCATGGATCGAAGAACCGGCGTCTTCTTGTCGAGTGCTTCACCAGTCCACGACACAAACGCGGTTGGAATGCACAGCGTCGTCCCATTGGGATTCTCCATGATGTAGGCTGGACTGGTGACGTCCCAGATCGTGTATCCGCGTGCCTGTGACGTGATTCGAATTCCACCGGTTGGAAAGCTGGAACCGTCTGGTTCACCCTGTATCAGTTGTTTCCCGCTGAACTCTGACAGTGTGCTGCCGTCACTGGTCGGCGATAAAAAACTGTCATGCTTTTCAGCGGTCGCTCCGGTCAGAGGATAAAAGATATGAGCGTAGTGAGTCGCCCCTTTTTCAAGTGCCCAGTCTTTCATGGCGGATGCCACGACATCGGCAACTTCCGGATCGAGCTTCATCCCGGATTCAATGGTCTTCATCAGTGACTTAAACACCGGCTTCGGCAGCCGCTTCTTCATCACCGCCTTGCTGAAGACATTCGCTGAATAGTAGTCCTGAGCTTCTGTTTCCACGAAGTCGATCACACGGGACGCGGTAGCGTAGTTCGTGACCGCCGAGATTGCAGCCTGTCGCGGTGAACCGGACGACGAGTATCCGCCGCTGCCGGATAGTGAGCCCTTCGATTCCGTGCTTGTCGGGGCAATAGTTGAAGAACTCATGACGACTCCCTTTAGGTTTGGCGTGACATTCGAATCGGACGGAAATCATCCTGCGAACCGCAGAATGAACGTCTGAATGAAACCATCCGTGGCCAGTGAAGGAGTCAATTCCTTTCAAATCAGTTGATTTGCCGGAGAAGATCCATCGCCGCCGCAATCCGCCTGAACGACTTGCGGCGGCGGTGAGCCTGTAGACCTTGCAGCGACGCAAAACACATACCGCGAACCACTGGATGCATGCCGCCTGAAGAGGAGGAACGATGAAACTGACTACCCAAACGTGGTCGCCACCGTGCATCATCATTGGCGAGGCGTGCGTTACTTCATCCTGAGGCTGTTGCGAACAACGTCCTGTTGGCCGGGAAGGCGTCATGGTGATGCTCATGCCCGTGTGCAACCTGAGGTTTCCCGCACCGTCAGGACGGTTAGATCGAAGGCATGCACCGCATAAATGCCGTCGCGGGTTTTGGCAGGCTGCACGCTGGTGATCTCGGGAGACTGCGCTGCCCACCAGGAAGACCCCGGGGAATTCTGGTGAGTGAATTTTAGAGCAATTCATCTAAGTTGACTGGACGAACTTTACGGTAAGGTGCGATGGGGTTGTGCACCATGACGCTGCCAGGCCAAAACGCTGAGAAATTGGGCAGAACCCGCTGGTTCTGAAGGCATCCCACTGCAGCCGGACACCCGCCGTGCTGAGTCCCACAAATTGATTGGCGCGTTCTCTGTGGTTTTCTCCGGCAAACTGCCGGCTCACCTGAAAGTCGCTGCTTTCTGGCACTCGCTTTGCTCGCAGTTTCGGCCGGAGCAATCCTGAGTGGCCTGACGTTCGGTCATTCATCCTGATTGGGGCGAAGTTTGCGAGAGTCAGTCAATGCTGGAATACATGCACGGCGAACCGGTCACAGTTCAACAGCACATTCTGAGGGAACAACAGCGGTTTCCCGGGGCGTCCGGCGAGTTCTCCTGGCTGCTGTCGGGAATCACTCTGGCCGGAAAGATGATCGAATCCAAGGTCCGCCGTGCCGGGTTGAATAACATCCTTGGAAGTCCGGGCGATATCAATGTTCAGGGAGAGGTCCAGCAGAACCTGGATATCTACGCGAACAAGGTCATGTCAGACGCCCTCGGAGTACGTGACAGCGTGGCTGTGCTGGCATCCGAAGAACACGAAACGCCAACAGTCCTTCGTCGCCAGTCCCCTCATGCACGTTACATTGTGATCTTCGATCCTCTGGATGGTTCGTCCAACATTGATGTCAACGTCAGCGTCGGGACAACGTTCTCCATCATCAAACGTGCTCAGGGAGTCTACTGTGACAACGATATCCTTCGTCCCGGTGACGAACAGGTGGCGGCCGGATACGTGCTGTACGGATCGTCCACAATGCTGGTCTACACAGCTGGGAACGGGGTGCATGGTTTTACTTTGGATCCCGGCATTGGGGCGTTTGTGCTGAGTCACGAAAACATCCGTATGCCGGACTACGGGAAGTACTACTCGGTCAATGAAGCCCACAAACCTGACATGCCGCCGGAGTACCAGAGGTTTATCAACCAGTTGCAGTCAGGGGAGTATGGTCGCAGGTATGTTTCACGGTACATTGGCTCGATGGTGGCCGATTTCCACAGAACGCTGCTGCTCGGGGGCGTCTTTATGTATCCTCCGACGTTGGTTCAGCCATCAGGCAAGTTGCGTCTGATGTATGAAGCCAATCCGGTGGCGTTTCTGGCAGAACAGGCCGGAGGCGCGGCGACCAATGGAACAGACCGAATTCTGAGTGTCATTCCGGATGGGATTCACGATCGCACACCGCTCGTCGTGGGTGGACCATTCGAGATGGAACAGTTTGAGAAATGTCGGGAGTTTGCCGGAAACGCCTATCAGAGTCAGGCAAATGCTTCGCCGATTTAACCGTCTAACTATGCTGCATCTGCCGCACTTGAGTCATCAGCAACGATTTGGCCGGGCGTTGGCGCATTTGTGTCGACTTGCTGGTGACGCTACATACACCAGCGCGGCTCAGCGAACAATCCCATACGTGACAAATGTCTGACCTGACATTCCATGATTACGACACGGAGGGATTCGTCGACGAACTGTTCTACGACGACCGGACGCCACGTCATGGCAGTGAAGTTCTGGTGCGGCGGATCAATTCGCTTCCCGCCGAAGAACTGCTGCACAGGCAACAGGCGATCAACCGGTCCCTGTTACGGATGGGGATCACGTTTACGGTCTACGGTGATGAATCGGGAACGGAGAAAATCTTTCCGTTTGACATCGTTCCAAGAATTGTCGAAGCATTTGAGTTTCAGCATATCGAAGCCGGACTCAAACAACGCATCACGGCATTGAACCATTTTTTGAACGATGTCTACAACGAACAGAATATCATCAACGATGGAGTGCTCCCCCGGCCAATTCTGGAAAAGGCAAAGTCGTTTCGGCATCAGTGTGTCGGACTGAAACCGCCACAGGGAATCTGGTGTCATATCACCGGCACCGACCTGATTCGCCACAGTGACGGAGCGATGTATGTCCTGGAAGACAACCTGCGATGTCCGTCCGGGGTCTCCTACGTACTGCAAAACCGAATGGTGATGAAGCGCGGCTTTCCGCGTGTCTTTGCCGATTCAGGCGTGCGACCGGTGACCGGATATCCCGGACGGTTATATGAAACGCTGACTCATATCTGCCCCAACGATGTTCCAGACCCGCACATCGTGGTCCTGACACCTGGAATCTTTAATTCGGCCTACTACGAACATTCGTTTCTCGCTCAGCAGATGGGAGTCGAGCTTGTCCAGGGAGAAGACCTGGTGGTTCACGATGAATACGTCTACATGAGAACCACAGAGGGCTTCCAGCAGGTAGATGTTATCTACCGCCGCATCGACGATGACTTCATGGATCCGCTGGCCTTTCGAGAAGACTCTGTCCTCGGTGTTCCCGGTCTGATGGACGTCTATCGCGCCGGTCGGGTTGCTCTGGCAAACGCACCAGGGACCGGCGTCGCCGACGACAAGGTGATCTATGCATTCGTCCCGGACATGATTCGATACTACCTGAACGAAGATCCCATTCTGCCGAACGTCCCCACGTATGTCTGCGATCGCGAAGATGATCGCAACTACGTCCTCAACCATCTGGACGAGCTGGTTGTCAAAGCAGCCAATGAAGCGGGTGGCTACGGGATGCTGATCGGCCCTCATTCCACTCAGGATGAGCAGGCGAAGTTTGCAGAACTCATCAAAGCCGATCCTCGAAACTACATCGCCCAGCCAACTCTGGCTCTTTCGCGAGTTCCCACAGTAGTGGGCAACCATTTTGAAGGTCGGCACGTAGACCTTCGGCCGTACGTGCTTTATGGAGAGTCTGTCTGGGTGTTGCCAGGCGGTTTGACCCGAGTGGCACTGCGAAAAGGATCGCTGGTTGTTAATTCGTCCCAGGGAGGTGGCAGCAAGGACACCTGGGTGATTGCCAGCCCAGGAACTCCTGAGGCGGAAGCAGAAGCGGAGGAACTGTTGTGAGTCAGTTGAGGAAGCTGCTTCGCCTTCCGTGTGAGGTGACCAAACGATGCTGAGTCGCGTTGCCAGTTCCATCTACTGGATGGCTCGTTACGTTGAACGCGCCGAGAATCTCGCGAGGTTCATTGAGGTTGCCTCAAGCTTTAGTCTCGACCAGCCTGACAGTGGCGTCGAACAGTGGGAGCCGCTTGTTCGCGCAACGGGTGACGAAGAGTACTTCAGGAATAAATTCGGCGAATTCTCTGCAGACAACGTGAAAGCATTTCTCACGTTCGACGCCGAGTACCACAGTTCCATCCTGACGTCTGTCAACTGTGCGAGAGAGAACGCTCGAACGGTTCGCGAGGTGATTTCTTCAGAAGCCTGGGAGGAACTGAACACGCTCTATCATTTCGTCAGAGAAGCCTCGCTGAGACAGATGTCGCAGGAACCTGCATTCTATGATGATGTCGTGCAGCACTGCTACAAGTTCACCGGAATTCTGAATTCCACGATGACCCGTGACGCCGGATGGCACTTCGCCAATGTCGGTCAGTCGCTGGAACGAGCCGACAAGATCAGCCGAATCCTTGACGTGAAGTATTTCACCCTTCTACGGACGATCAATGACGTAGACACTCCAATGGATGACCTGCTGTGGTCTGCTGTCCTTCGTTCGGCGTGTGGCTTTGAGATGTTTCGGAAGGAATTTCATGCCATTACTGTGCGCCGTGTTGTAAATTTCCTGATCCTGAATCCGCGATTTCCCCGAGCGATCCGGCATTGCGTTGAAGAGGCCCGCGAATCACTATCGCAGGTTTCCGGACCTGTTCCCGATCTACAGAATGATTCCTTGCTGAAAGCAGAACTCCTGATCGCGGAACTGTGTTCGACTGACGACGACACCATCATCAATCAGGGGATGCACGAGTTCATTGATGCTCTGCAGAAGTCGCTGAATGAAATCGCGAGTGCCGTCGACACCACGTACTTTGCTCGACGACCGTTTCCGGAGATTCAGCAGCAACAACAGTGACGGGGTATCAATCCGATTGCAGGGAAGTAGATGATCAGGTCGAAACACTATGGCACTCGATTGCTTTCAGGATGATGATCTTGTCGCCGAATGGCCCGTTTTGTGATGCAGCAGGAAATACAGTCAAGCAATGTCAATTCGCGTCGCCCTGAATCATCGTACGTCGTACAGTTATGATCGACTGATCTCACTGGGTCCTCAGATTGTCAGACTGCGTCCGGCACCGCACTGCAGGACACCGATCCACAGTTATTCACTGAAGGTCTCTCCGGAAGAACATTTTCTCAACTGGCAACAGGATCCACACGGAAATTTTCTTGCGCGTGCCGTGTTCGAAAAGCCAGCACGCAGCCTGACCGTTGAAGTGGATCTGATTGCAGAGATGACAGTCATCAATCCGTTTGAGTTCTTTCTGGAAGAATCGGCGGAGAACTGTCCGTTTGCCTACGACGCATGGCTGACGACGCAACTCGCGCCGTTCCTGAAATGTTCCGAGCCTGGGCCGAAATGGACAGCTTTCATTGACAGCATCGACCGAAGTGAATGCAGAACGGTGGATTTTATCGTTGCACTGAACAGTCGGCTGCAGCACGAAATCGCGTATGAGATCCGCATGGAGCCTGGCGTTCAGAGTCCCGAGCGAACACTCGAACTGGCCAAAGGGTCGTGTCGTGACACGGGCTGGCTGCTGGTTGAAACGCTTCGACACCTCGGACTCGCCTCACGGTTTGTTTCAGGGTATCTGATTCAGCTCAAGCCGGATGTGAAGTCTCTGGACGGCCCCAGCGGAACAGAAGTCGACTTCACTGATCTGCACGCATGGGCCGAAGTATTTCTGCCGGGCGCCGGATGGGTCGGACTGGATCCGACGTCCGGTCTTCTGGCAGGCGAAGGACACATCCCGCTGGCCTGTACCCCTGACCCAATGGCGGCGGCGCCGATTTCCGGAAGTCTCGGCGAATGCGAAGTCGACTTTGACTTCAACATGACGGTCACGCGCATTCATGAAGATCCTCGCGTGACGAAACCGTACACCGACGCGCAGTGGGATTCGATCCAGAAGCTGGGCGATGTGATTGACCAGCGACTCGCAGATTCTGACGTTCGACTGACGATGGGCGGCGAACCGACGTTCGTATCCATTGATGATATGGACGGCGACGAATGGAATTCGGCTGCGGTTGGACCACAGAAACGTCGGATGTCGGAAACGCTCATCAAACGCCTGCGCGATCGATTTGCTCCGGGCGGATTTCTGCACTACGGACAGGGCAAATGGTATCCTGGTGAATCCCTGCCTCGCTGGGCATTGGGATGTTACTGGCGAAAAGACGGTGTTCCGATCTGGCACAATCCCGGTCTGATTGCCGATATTGATCGCGACTACGGCCTGGGCATAGATGCCGCCAAACGATTCGCGTCACACATGACTTCCATTCTGGGAGTCACTGACAAATACGTCACGCCGGTCTACGAAGACATCGCTCATTATCTGGTCAAAGAACAACGCCTGCCTGTGAATGTCACGCCGGAGGATCCGAAACTCAAGGACGCAGAAGAACGAGCACGCCTGGCGGCTGTATTCAGTCGGGGAGTTGGTGAACCGGTTGGTTTCGTGATGCCTCTCAAACGACAATGGTGGCAGAGCCAGCATCGTCCGTGGACGTCCGGCCCGTGGCCCGTTCGTCCGGATAAGATGTTTCTGCTGCCAGGCGATTCGCCCATTGGTCTTCGGTTGCCGCTGGATACTCTCCCATGGCTGCCGCCGTCCGAGATGCCTCAACAACAGCCGCCGGATCCACTGCTGCCGCGTGATCCATTGCCAGCATTCGATGATCGACGCCAGGCATTTTTGCAGGGCGAACCGGAATCACTTGGGCAATCCGGGATTTCACAACAGCGTCCCTCGCGCAACGCCGACGAAACGGGCGATGAGGAACCTCCGGAAGCCGGCCAGGTCATTCGGACGGCTTTGTGTATTGAACCACGAGCCGGACGGCTGCACATCTTCATGCCGCCGGTTGAAATCCTGGAAGACTACCTGGATCTGCTGGTCGCTGTGGAGGCCACCGCCGAGAAGCTCAGAATGCCGGTCGTCATCGAAGGCTATCTGCCGCCACATGATGATCGCCTGCATAATCTGAAAGTGACGCCGGATCCTGGAGTCATCGAAGTCAACACACATCCTTCCGCGACGTGGCAGGAACTGGTGGCCTGTACAGAAGGAATCTATGAGGAAGCTCGACTCACCCGACTCGGTACCGAAAAATTTGACCTCGATGGAACGCACACGGGGACCGGTGGTGGTAACCACATCGTTCTTGGTGGCAGAACTCCGTCCGACAGTCCGTTCCTCCGACGTCCGGATGTGTTGAAGAGCTTCCTGGGGTTCTGGGTGAATCATCCATCCCTGTCGTATCTGTTCAGCGGCAAATTCATCGGCCCGACCAGCCAGGCTCCTCGTGTCGACGAAGGGCGAGCCGATTCCCTGTACGAACTCGAACTCGCGTTTTCACTTGTCCCCGGACGAGACACCCCACCCGCACCGTGGCTCGTCGATCGCCTGTTCCGCAACCTGCTGGTTGATCTCACGGGCAATACTCATCGCGCGGAATTCTGCATTGACAAACTGTATTCCCCCGACAGCAGTACCGGGCGACTGGGACTTGTGGAACTTCGCGGCTTTGAGATGCCGCCTCATGCGCACATGAGCCTCGCTCAACAGCTGCTGATTCGCGGTCTCATGACAAAGTTCTGGGAAGAAACCTGGGACCGTCCGGTGATCCATTGGGGAACCCAACTGCACGATCGATTTTTGTTGCCATATTTCGCCTGGGCTGATTTTGGGGAAGTTATTGAGGAACTCAACCGCTTCGGTCTGCCGTTTGAGCGGGACTGGTTCGCCTCCCACATGGAATTTCGATTTCCGCTTATCGGCGAACTGACTCATCAGGACGTTCATCTGGAGATTCGCGGTGCCATTGAACCGTGGAATGTCCTGGGGGAAGAACCGGGCGGCGGCGGAACCGTTCGATATGTGGATTCATCGGTCGAACGGCTGCAGGTTAAGGTGTCCGGGATGACGGGGGACAGGTACGTGGTCACCTGTAACGGCCGTCGGGTACCAATGCATCCAACCGGTATAACCGGAGAATTCGTTGGAGCAGTTCGCTATCGAGCCTGGTGCCCTCCAAGTTGTCTGCACCCTACCATTCCGGTGCATACCCCTCTGGTTTTTGATATCCTCGACCAGTGGTCGGGCCGGTCGATTGGGGGCTGTACTTATCATGTTGCCAATCCTACGGGCCGAAACTCTGAAAACTTCCCGGTAAACGCTTACGAAGCGGAGTCTCGTCGCATGGCGAGATTCTTCCGGATGGGGCATACGCCCGGTCCGGTGAGGATTCCTCCAGTCGAAGTGAACGCCGCATTTCCATTAACACTCGATCTCCGGCAGCGCCAACGGGCGACCTACAACGCGCACTGATCTGACCCCTTATGCAGCAAACGCAGTCGCAGGATTCACGGCCAAAGCTGTTTGGGACCTACCGCCCGCCCGGTGACACGTTCGATGAGGCGTTCACAAAGGCTGGCGAAGTCCGGCCCACCTGGAAGGGGCTGCTGGACCGACTTGAGAAAATGGGCGGAGTCGTTCTGCGAGAGCGATGGCATCAGGCTCAGTCTCAGATTGATCGCGACGGTGTCACGTTCAATCCTCACGACGATGATGGTGTCGTGTCACGTCCATGGATGCTGGATGCGATTCCCATGGTTCTGGCTGAGAATGAATGGTCTGTTCTCAGCACACGACTTGCACAGCGAGCCCGGGTTCTCGAAGCTTTGCTGGCTGATTTGTTTGGAGAGCAACGGGTACTCAAAGACAGGATCGTGCCACCAGATCTATTGTACGGACACCCGGCATGGTACCCGTCGTATCAGAATCTGAACCCGACCGATCAGCGGCTGCTGACGTATTCAGTCACGGATCTCGCACGAGCGCCCAACGGTGAATGGTGGGCCACCGGGGACCGAACGCGTTCTCCGTTTGGACTCGGATACGTCCTGGAGAACCGCATCGTGACGTCGAGAATGTTGTCGCCGCTGTTCCGCGACATGCCGGTTCGGCGACTGGCAGGTTTCTATGCCTCGATCAAACAACAGCTCAGGGAACTGGCTCCTCAATTCAAAGAGAATCCACGAATTGTTCTGTGGACAAAGGGGCCTCAAAGTCGAGGCTACTTTGAAGATTCTTACCTCGCCCGCTACCTGGGATACACGCTGGCCGAAGGAGATGACCTGGCAGTTCGCGCAGGTCGGGTGCAACTGCTGACGCTGGGCGGCCTGCTGCCGGTGGAGGTTCTTCTGCGCCGTGTTGACGACGATGACTGCGATTCCGTTGAACTCAATCCCAAATCAGAAATCGGGATATCGGCACTGCTGGATGTGATCCGATCCGGACGCGTCGCCGTGGCGAATGTTGTGGGAAGTCGCATTGTTGAATCTGCCGCATTCCTGCCATTCCTTCCGGCAGTGTCGCGTCATTTGCTGGGAGAAGAACTTGAACTGCCGTCCGTGGCAACGTGGTGGTGCGGCGACAGCCAGGCTCACAGTCATGTACTGGCAAACATCGAAAAGATGCTCATTCGTCCCGCGTTTCGCATCGCCGACATTCGGCCCATTGTGGGGCGTTCGTTGAACGAATCTCAGCGAACTGATCTGGTCAGGACCATTGCCGCCAATCCGAATGCATGGGTCGGACAGGAGATTGTCTCCCGGTCCACGACGCCGGTGCTGACGGATTCCGGCATCGAGTCGTGGTACGTCGGCCTGAGAACATTTCTGGCGGCAACGGACGACGGATTTCAGACGCTGCCCGGTGGACTCGCACGGATTTCTGCCGATTCGGACAGCCTCAACTTTACAATGACTGCTGGCGAACGGACTCAGGATGTCTGGGTCGTCTCGGATGAACCCGTCGAACCGGTCAGCCTTCTCGCCGCACCCACGGCACAGATGGAACCACGCCGCAGCGGTGCAGAACTTCCCAGCCGCGTCGCGGACAACTTCTTCTGGCTTGGACGGTATACCGAGCGCGCCGCCCAGTCGGCTCGCCTCCTGAGAACGCTGTTTCAGAGCCTGGAGTCAGAAGAAATCGACGGCCCCGAGAATATACCGTTGTTGCGAGTACTGGCGAATCAGGGACAGATCGAACCGGATCATCTCGTCCCGGAACTTCAGCAGTCGCTCACTGACATTGCCGTCGTTCTTCCTGAATCAATACTGGATTCCACACGCCCGCTGTCACTGAAGTCGTCCGTCGACAATGCTGTCAGGACCTCCATTCGCGTGCGTGACAGGATCTCCCAGGATATGTGGCATTCCGTCGATCGCCTCAATGCTCGATTCGTCGAAGCCGGCAGGTTTCAGGGCCCCGGAGCCGTCGACATTGTGGAACTGCTCGAAAGCACGCTTGCCAGTCTGTCTGCGTTAACGGGACTGGTTGCCGAAGGGATGACGCGGACACTGGGCTGGCGGTTCTTCGACCTTGGCTGTCGCATTGAACGCAGCTGGCAGACCGCATCGATCCTCAGAAGTTTCCTCGCCGGGAATCGCAGTGAAGATCCGGATACACTGGAAGCATTACTCAAAGCCACCGATAGTTTGATGACGTATCGCAATCGTTATCTGGAAACGTTCCAGATCCCCGTCGTACTCGATCTGCTGATGACGGACACCACCAACCCAAGATCGATTATCTATCAGATGATTCGTATCAACGATCACCTCGCCGCAATGCCGGGCAACAAGGATCGGGCAATTCTGACACCGGAACAGAAAATGGCCATGTCGCTTGCCAATGCCGTGAGGCTGGTGGATGTCTATGAACTGAGCGCACTGGATGACGCCGCAACTCGTCCGAAGCTCAACAAACTTCTCGTCCGTCTGGACGAACGACTGCCGAAGCTGTCGGATGCCGTCTCCAGTCGATTCCTGATTCATGCCGGATTGCCACGTCATTTCGGGTCGTCGATGCCCGAAGGAATGCCCTCACCGAATCCGGCCTGACCGCTGACTCGCGTCCTCATGATGCTGTCCGGCCTCCTCCACGTTGATGAATCTGACCGTGCGATACAAAGTCACACACAACACCACCTATCAGTATTCCAGCCCGGTCAGCGTATGCCACAACGTTGTGATCCTGGCACCACAGGCAACGGCGTTCCTGCAGGTGAATGACTACCGTCTGCTGATCCGACCGAACCCGGAGATCCGGGATCGTCGGTGCGATTCTTTTGGGAACTGGGTCGACCGATTCTCCCTCGAAGAACATCACTCCCAGCTTAGTATTTCCTCAGTCAGTCACGTTACGGTCGTGCCGCGCACGATTCCTGCTTTGGAAGACTCTCCTTCCTTTGCTGAAGTGCGGAGCCGACTGAAACAGCGAACGGATCCGAACTGGCTGGACGTTGCGGTTTATCGCTTCGACTCTCCCAGAATTGAACGGTCGTCGGCATATGCTGAATTTGCTGCGGCTGTCATTTCAGACAATCAACCCGTCCTGTCGGCGATGGCAGCACTCACGCATCTGATTCACACAGAATTCGAATACGACAGGAATGCAACAGACGTCAACACTCCCACCGACACCGCGTTTTCCAGCAGGAGTGGCGTGTGCCAGGACTTCGCGCATGTAGCTGTCACGTGTCTGCGTTCGCTGCAGATTCCAGCACGCTACGTGAGTGGATATTTGAGAACCGTTCCCGCAGAAGGTAAGGAACGCCTGGTGGGTGCCGATCAATCTCATGCCTGGGTGTCCGTCTGGTGCGGGGACTCACTCGGCTGGGTGGAGTTCGATCCCACTAACGACTGTCTGTGTGGCACTGACCATATCCCGATCGCCTACGGACGTGACTATGGTGACGTGGTCCCGATCAAAGGCATGTTCCTGGGAGGTGGCGAACCGTTAATGTCAGTCAGCGTTGATGTTGCTCCGCTCGCAGTTCCGATTTGAAACTGAACGAAACACATCTCAGGGAGTTTGGGAACCATGGCGACCACGGAAGAAGAACGGCTGCAGGCAGAAGCTCGACGTGAACCTGACGCCAACTGGAAGCGCTGGGGCCCCTATCTGGCCGAACGCCAATGGGGGACTGTTCGCGAAGACTATTCGCCGAACGGCGAGCCATGGCACTACCTGCCATATGAAGATGCAACGTGGCGAGCATACCGCTGGGGCGAAGATGGATTGCTCGGTCTCACCGACCGTCAGTGCCGCCTGTGTTTCTCACTGGCCCTGTGGAACGGCGTCGACCCCATTCTGAAAGAACGCCTTTTTGGGCTGACTGGTCCGGAAGGAAATCACGGAGAAGACGTTAAGGAAGCGTACTACTACCTCGATTCCACGCCCACGCATTCGTACATGAAGGCGTTGTACAAGTACCCTCAGGCGGAGTTTCCCTACGAACTGCTCAGAACAGAAAACGCAGCACGAAGCCGCGAAGAACCGGAATACGAACTGACAGATACCGGCATTTTTGACGATGACCGATATTTCGACGTGCAGATTGAATATGCGAAAGCATCGCCGGAAGATCTGCTCATCCGAGTTCAGGTTTCCAATCGCGCGTCGGATGCTGCGGACATCCATCTGCTGCCCACATGGTGGTTCCGGAATACCTGGGACTGGGGCCCAACGGATGAATCACCATCAACAAAGCCAGAGCTCAAAAAGACCAGCAGTCATGCATTGTGTGCACAGCACGAGACACTCGGGACTTTTGCGATTCTGGCTGACGAACGTGCAGACGATGAGTCACCTCAGTGGCTGTTCACCGAGAACGAAACGAACCGCTGGCGTCTGGAAGATGAATCCAGCCACAGTCCGTCCTGCAAAGATGCGTTTCATCTGGCAGTGGTCAAGGGAATCCAGGGAGTCCTCAATCCGGACTCTCACGGCACCAAAGCGGCAGCGTGGTACAGGTTGAGTATTCCGGCTGGCGAAACTATCGAGTTAAGATTTCGAATGATTCGTGACGGTGCGGAATCACCACAACTGCTGGCCGAGGAGTTTGACACCGTCTTTCGAACACGCATCGAAGAAGCCGATGCCTTCTCTGCATCCCTGGTGGCTCCCGGTCTGAGCGACGACGAGCAGCGAGTCTTAAGGCAGGCGAATGCCGGGCTGCTCTGGACGAAACAGTTTTATCACTACGTTGTTTCCTCGTGGCTGGAAGGAACACGGGAACCTGGCATTCCGATGCAACCCCGCGACGTGCATCGCAACAGCGACTGGAGACACCTGTTCAACCGCGACGTCATTTCGATGCCGGACAAGTGGGAGTACCCCTGGTACGCCGCCTGGGATTCAGCCTTCCACATGATTCCGTTTGCCCGACTGGATCCTCAGTTCGCCAAGCAGCAGGCCCTGCTGTTCCTGCGTGAATGGTACATGCATCCCAACGGGCAGATCCCGGCCTACGAATGGAACTTCAGCGATGTGAATCCGCCTGTGCACGCATGGGCCTGCTGGCGTGTGTATCAGATGACAGATGCCCCCAACAAGCGCGACCGCGATTTCCTCGCGCGCGTCTTTCAGAAACTACTTCTGAACTTTACCTGGTGGGTGAACCGCAAAGACGTTCGAGGCAAACATGTTTTCACTGGAGGATTCCTGGGTCTGGACAACATCGGAATCTTCGATCGTTCACGACCGCTGCCAACCGGGGGCCACCTCGAACAGGCTGATGGAACCGCATGGATGGCCTACTACTGTTCAAGCATGTTATCGATTGCATTCGAACTGGCGGATGGGAATCCGGCCTATGAGGACATGGCGTCGAAGTTCTTTGAACACTATGTGTCCATCGCAGAAGCCATGAACTCGCTGGATGGCAGTGGACTGTGGGATGAAGCTGATGGTTTCTACTACGATCACCTGCATCTGAACGGGCACAGCATCCCACTGAAAATCCGCTCGATTGTCGGACTGATTCCGCTGCTCACGGTGGACGTGCTGTACGATCGTGTGATCGATCAGCTGCCCGGTTTTCGGAAACGCATGAACTGGTTTCTTAACCACCGCCCGGATCTGGCCGAGTTCATGACCTACATGGACAGCAGCGATGCCGAAGGCGAAAAATCAGGCCTGAAGCTGCTTGGAATTCCGACGCGCGACCGGCTGTCACGACTTCTGAGATATCTGCTGGACGAAGATGAGTTTCTTTCACCTTACGGCATTCGTTCGTTGTCGAAGTACCACGAAGAACATCCTTTTGAATACGATCTGAACGGAGAACGATTGAGTGTCAAATATCTGCCTGGGGAATCGGACAGCGGGTTATTTGGAGGCAATTCCAACTGGCGCGGTCCGATCTGGTTTCCTCTGAACTATCTGCTGATTGAAGCCCTGGACAGGTATCATCAGTTCTACGGAAATGCCCTGCGTGTTGAATGCCCGACCCGCTCCGGTCGCTACATGAATCTGTCGGAGGTAGCTGATGAGATTCGTCTGCGTCTTTCCCGCCTGTTCCTGGAAAACTCAGAAGGAGGTCGTCCGTGTTACGCGCGCGGCGACCGCTTCGTCAAAGATCCGCACTGGCGCGATGTGGTTCTGTTCTATGAGTACTTTCATGCGGAGACCGGGCAGGGGCTGGGAGCCAGTCATCAGACCGGCTGGACCGCTTTGATCGCTCCCATCCTGGCCACTCTCGCCACCCGAAAAAACAGCCCGCCGTCGAAGTAACTGACAGTTGCCTGGGAAGGCCCAATAGCGTCGGGAGTCGTTCTCGGTCCTGGTTCGCCGAGAACATGAATGGCTAATATCCGACTCCCGCCCCTTTGAGCACAATCGATGTTCCAAACGCCGTTTTCTCCCCATTCGCTTGCTCAAACAAACGTCAGCGAACATATTTCATACCTCAACTCATCAGGCCGATGCCTGTCGTACCGCTCGTCACGACAAGCTGTCGGCCAGAAATTCGTTGGGCGACAATGAATCGACTCTTTTGGCTGCTCGTTCCCGCAGGCCCGTTTCTGCTGTTCGCCTACGCGCTCTGGCCCCATTCACCACAGCTTCGCCTCGAATCCCGAACCCACGGTTACGATTTCGTGGACGAACACGGTAATATCATCGCAACCGCCACGCCCCTGGATGACATTGGGCCAACTCTCGACACACCTGTTGTTCAAACAAAGCTCGCGGATTCATCACTCTCCGTCCAGTTTTATCAAGTGTCCCGTCAATACAAGGGTTTTCAGGTTCCTGACGGCATTACCTGTGATGAGATCGTCACCAGATTTGAATCTGACTTGGCGAAACGGGGATTCACAGAGCTGGATGTCAATTTCGACAACTACTGACGCTTTGCTCCGGCGCTTTGTTCCCCCAACATGGTCTTTACGGTACGACTTCGGCACACCATCCCACTTTGTCAACTCGGGTTGGCTTCAATAGAATCTTTCGTAATTCAGGCATCGTCCGCTTTGTTCAGGGCAGTGTCGAAGAAATCTTGCGACGCCAGACCTTGACTCACCGAACGTGACTGCACCCGTATCCATCACGTTTTCGTTTACTCGTGACGAATACATTCGCGCGATGAAGCGACACTACCGCTCGACCTTAAAGGTTGGTCGGGACGCGATCACCGGACTGGTTGCGTTGACGGTCGGAATCATTCTGCTGCTCCGTTCATCCGGCGGATGGCCCGCGTGGGCACTTTTGATCGTTGGCGTCGTGTTGCTCCTGATGGTCGTTTACGTGGTATTCCTGCTTCCCCAAATGATCTATCGATCACAACCGAAATTGAAGGACGAATACTCTCTCACGTTTAATGACGACGGAATTGCGTTCAAGACCAGAAACATTGACTCCATCCTGCGGTGGTCTGTCTATCAATCGTGGCTCTGCGATGACGATTTTTACATTATGTATCATGGAAAACGGGATCTGTCAGCAATCCCGCGCCGAACTCTTTCCAAAGACGAGGACGAACGGCTTCGTAAGATGCTGACCGAGAACATCGGCCCGCCAGGCAGTTGATGCACAGGGGCAGGAGTCTTTTGACACAGCAAGCCACTTACTCGGGCAGTTCAATTCCCAGCGATTCCAGAATGAACTCATAGCGCAGCTTGTTGTAATGCTGGTCGTGGATTGCGTGCCTCGCTCGGGGATAGACCATCAGCTCAAAACGTTTGCCGGCCTGCTGCAGAAGGCGGACAAAGTGAAACGTGTTTGCTGGGTGGACATTGTCGTCTCTCAGGCCATGGACCAGCAGCAAACGGCCGTGGAGTCCTGATGCCGCCTCCACGACTGATGAACGACGATAACCTCTTGAGTTGGAGTCGGGAAGTCCCATGTAGCGTTCGGTGTAGATCGTGTCGTAGTGATTCCAGTCGGTGACTGGTGAACCGGAGATGCCGGCAGCAATGCAGGTGCTGTGCGTCATCACGTAACTCGTCAGATAACCTCCATAGCTGTGGCCACTCATGCCAATCCGTTCGCCATCTGCCCATTTCTGCTGGTTGATCCAGTTGCATACGGCTTCAATGTCGCGCGTTTCTTCGACCCCAAGTTGTTTGTACGCCTTCCACGCTCCAGCCGCTCCGAATCCTCCCGCTGTTCGTGGATCGACATGAATCACCACGATGCCATGGCTGGCAAGCAGATGGTCCTCGAGGCGCGATTTCCAGGAATTGCGAACACGCGCGTATCGAGGACCACCGTAGACTCTCAGCCAGACGGGGTGAATCTTCAATCTGTCGAAGCCCGGAGGCAGAATGAATAACGCTTTGCCGATCTGACTGTCTGCCAGAGGGATGTCGCGGATTTCAACATCTCCAATGTTGAAATCGGAGTATTCCTCCGGCTGCGTCGCTAAGTGAACCTCGCGAAGCACGCGACCTGTTGTGTCTCGTACCGCTACGGATACCTGGTTGTCGTGAGTACTCCACGAATCCACCAGCCGAACGCCCGACGGGCTGGCAGCGACCGTGTGATGACCCGTTTCGTCTGCAAGCCTGTGCAAACTCCCGTCCGACAGAGACACACGATAGACGCTGTCGGCGATGCGTGAGTCTCGTGTGCCGGTGACAATCATCGTGTCCTGTGCTTCGTTTACGGCGTGAATGGCGGTCACATCCCATTCTCCGGAGGTGATTCCCTGCCGCGACTGTCCGTCTTCCGAAATGCGTTCAACATGCTTCCAGCCGGATCGTTCAGAAAGAAACAGGAAGCTTCCATCGTCGAGAAAAACCGGGGCGTCAGGAGGCATCACCCACGCCTCAGTCGTCTCTCGAAACAACAACTGGCTGCGACCGGAGTCGCCATCGGCGCGCAACATGTCGAGCCAGGTTTGCACACGGTTCTGAGCAAACCAATAGATATGCTGGCTGTCAGGATACCAGCCAAATCGAGTGATGAGCGTGGCGGGATCGGGGTAAGGGGATTCCACCCACGTCACCGGCCCGCCGGTGATGTCAACGATGCCAAGTGACACGGATGGATTGGGTGTTCCCGGCTGAGGATAAGGCGTCGTCCTGACCTTCTGAAATGGGCGTGAATGATCGATCACGGTGAACTGCGGAGTGATCGTATCGTCGAACTGCTGAAACAACAGACGCCGACCATCCGGACTGAACTGAAACGCTTTCCAGCTGCGACGATTGATTTCTTCGTAGTAGAGCCAGTCAGCCTTACCACAACGGACGAACGGACTTTCCTGCCGGGTCAACTGGCGGACCGTTCCTGCGTCGAAGTCAGCGCACCACAGATTATCTTCCGAAACAAACGCACAGGCGTTTCCGGTTGGACTGAGTGTGAGGAGTTCGATCTGTTCCGGAAGGTCGTCAACGGACTTCACGCCGCTTCCGTCAAGCCGACAACGGATCAGTCGTTGTTTGCTGTGAAGAACACAGGTGGCGCATGAAGAGTCGTGCATTGTCCAGTCACCGTCTGCGATGGCAGCTGCGTTCGCTCCCGCAATTCCGGCGGCGAGTAATTGACGCCTGAGCCTGTCGACGTCGTAATAGGGCTGAACTTCTCCAGTGTCAGCGTTCACCGTCTCCCAGTGGAATTCCTGACGCAACAGGACTCGATCATCCAGCCACTGGAAGTTGCGAGGAGCCGGATCTCGAATGACAATTCTTTTCCGTCCGTAGACGTGATCCCACGTCAGCCGTTGTGCAGGCGGCTGCGCATTCAGCAAACTGTCGTGATGCAGTGCAAGTACAATGATCAGCTGCGCCAGCGGTTTCCACACGTCGTGTCCTGTCATCACTGCACTTTGCTTCCTGTTGAATACAATTGCGACCAGGTGTTGTTGTCACAGTTGAGACAGTACAAACGGCCCATCCGTGCGATTCTGACTCTCTACCGGCAGGCGGCCTCTTGTATTCAAATCAAGGGAGCACAACAATTGTCAGGCCAGCCGACTGTTTATCCAACAAAACCACCAGATTATGCCATGAAGTATCTGCTTCTTTTTACGTGTTTATGTCCGTCGTTGGCTCTGGCCTCTGAACCCGTTACGGGCCTGCAGAACGAACAGCCTGAATCAGGACGATTTGTCATGACGGATCAGGGCTTCATGGTGCCCTACGACATGCCGATTCCCGGCACCGATGTTGTGTTTTCGATGGAACCCATTCCCGGCGGAGAGATCACGATCGGTTCCGACAAACGGCACTACCGAGTCGAACCATTCTGGTTGGGCCGTTACGAAGTCACGTGGGCGGAGTACAACAGGTTCATGGATCTGTACGATGCGTTCAAGCAGTTTCAGATCGACCGGACGCGTACCGTGAATGAGTCGAACGAAGTTGATGCCATCACAGCGCCGACTCCGCTGTATGAACCGACTTACACGTTTGAATACGGTGATGATCCTCAACAGCCGGCTGTTACGGTGACTCAGTACTCCGCCAAGCAGTACACCAAGTGGCTGGCGGCCATCACTGGACAGCAGTTTCGCTTGCCGGCAGAAGCCGAATGGGAACACGCCGCGCGAGCCGGAACGACCACGCTTTGGCATTTCGGAGATTCCGTGATGGATCTCGGCGATTACGCATGGTTCGACGAAACGACCGACGGAGAAGGGCCACAGAAGGTAGGTCAAAAGAAGCCGAATGCCTGGGGGCTGTATGACATGCTGGGCAATGTGGGCGAACTCGTTCTGGATGGGCCCGACTCAACGTCGCCGTCCGGTGATAAGGTGCTGGATGCGGCCACCGACTGGATTCACGCGACCACACCGGATCAACGAAAGGTCTGTGGCGGAAGCTGGGAATCGTCCGGCGACGATTGTACGAGCACGTCGCGCATGCTGACTGTTCATGAAGAATGGAAGGACGTTGATCCCAACATTCCGAAGAGTCCATGGTGGTTTACAGACGATCCCGCGCGCGGCGTCGGTTTCCGCATTTTGCGTCCACTGAAAAAAGTGTCACGGGAAGAAATGGAAGAGTACTGGAAGATCGACAATGAATCACTGAGATGGGATGTCTTTGACCGAGTCGACGAAGGGCGAGGTGTGAAAGGCCTGGTCGATCCTGGTCTTCCACAGGCAATCAATGATCTGGCCGGCGGTTGAACGACTTCCGCCCCTTGCAGCACACCACAGGAACGGCGCCCCCACAGACTGCCGAAAATCACAGCAATGGATCCTTTGGCACGATATCGCAAGCAGATTCTGTTCGCCGGCATTCAGGAGAATGGCCAGCAATGCATTCGCCGGAGTCGCGTCCTGCAGGTTGGATGCGGTGCGCTGGGCTGCGTTGTAGCCGACCATCTGACTCGCGCTGGAGTTGGTCTGTTGCGAATCGTCGATCGTGACTTTGTGGAGATGAGCAATCTGCAGCGGCAATCGCTGTTCGTGGAACAGGACGTTGAGGATCATCTTCCGAAAGCGATCTGCGCGGCTCGACGTCTGCAGCAGATAAATTCTGACGTCAGCATCGAACCTCACGTGGCCGACGTCGACTATCGAAATATCCGTGATCTTGCGGACGGTGTCGACCTGATTGTCGACGGCACCGACAACTTCGAAATCCGATACCTGATCAATGACCTGGCACTGGAGCTCAAGATCCCCTGGATCTTTACCGGCTGCACAGGAAGCACCGGGCAGGTGATGCCCGTGATTCCCGGCCGCTCCGGATGTCTGCGATGCCTGATTCCCGATGCCCCGCCTCCGGGATCCACGGAGACCTGCGATACGGCTGGAGTGCTCGGCCCGGCCATTGGGATGATTGCCTCTCTGGAATCCGCCATCGCCCTGCAGGTTCTCAGCGGCCATGTCGATCAGATTCCCTTGCAGTTGACGATCGTGGACGTTTGGGAAGGGACGACTCGGACGATCGACATGGCAGGCCTTGGCAACAACGGCAACTGCCCGGCTTGCCGGGGTGACCGGCCATTTCTGGATGGATCGGAAGCGTCAGGGGCGGCTGTCTTGTGCGGGCGAAACGCAGTTCAGGTTTCTCCGGCGGAGAACCTCAGCGTTTCGCTGGAAGAACTGTCTCAACGACTGGAATCAGTGGGTTCCGTGACATCCAACCCTTTTCTGACTCGAGTCACCCTGGAAGAATCCGGCATGGAAATGAGTGTCTTTCCTGACGGGCGAGCCATCATTCGAGGCACCGAAGACCCAGCGGTCGCCCGTGCCATCTATTCGCGTTACATTGGTGCCTGAATTGCGGTAGGGCTCGAGGGCCTTGCGGCTTACAACCGTGATGTGCTACTGGCTCACGTAGTGCCTTCGAACGTCACTCGCACTGGCAGAACCAACGGCACTTTGAGATCTCGTCATCCTCACACTCATAACGTTTCGGCAACAAAACATACGAATCGACGATGTCTGAAGTTCGTCCCACATCTACGATCCGCAATTATCTGGAACTGATTCGCTTCAGTCATACCGTGTTTGCGCTTCCGTTCGCCCTGCTCGCAGCCATTCTTGCATGGGATCAGCGAGATGCGCCGATTCGCTGGCAGGAGTGCGTTGGCATTCTGCTGTGCATGGTTTTTGCTCGTTCAGCCGCGATGGCTTTCAATCGGTTGGCAGACCGTGACGTGGATGCACAGAATCCCAGGACCGCTCAACGGCACCTGCCGGCCGGGGTAATCAGTGTTGGTGCGGTCACACTGTTCACGGTCGTCATGAGCCTGGCGTTTGTTGCGTCAACACTGCTCTTCCTGCCGAACCGCCTGCCTGTCTATCTGTCGGTCCCTGTGCTCGCATTTCTGATGGGATATTCATTGGCCAAACGCTGGACCAGCCTGTGCCACTACTGGCTGTCGGCCGCATTGATGTTGTCTCCTGTTGCCACATGGATCGCCCTCACCGGAACTGTTGATCGTACTCCGCTGCTGATCGCTGCGATGATCTTCTTCTGGGTGGGGGGCTTCGACATCATCTATGCCTGCCAGGACGCCGATTTTGATCGTGAGCAGCAACTGTTCAGTCTGCCAGCGCAACTTGGTGTAGCGCGTGCGTTATACGTTGCTTTCCTGAGTCACCTTGCCGCAGTCGCCAGTCTCTTTGCGTTGTGGTGGATGGCTGATCTGGGGACTCCGTTCCTAATCGGAATCGTCATCATCAGCGCGATTCTGCTGTATCAGCACACGCTGGTCAGTCCGGGTGATCTGGATCGAGTCAACACGGCATTCTTCAACGTCAATGCAATCGTGAGTTTCGGCATTCTGGCTCTTGGGTGCCTGGCCGTTGGACTCAGACATATCTCATAACGACCGCAGGCGAAACGTCGGGCGAGTTACCCTGGAATATCTAGCATGTCACCTACACTTCTATCGCCGCTTAAATCGATCACAGAAAAGATCAACGCAGGAGAACGTCTCTCATTCGATGATGGACTGTTCCTCGAACAAAACGTTGACCTGCATACCCTCGGCCGGCTCGCGAATCAGGTTCGGGAAAAGAAGAACGGCAATTTCGCCTACTACAACACGAACATTCACCTGAATCCCACGAATGTCTGTGTCTACCGGTGTCGTTTCTGTGCCTTCCGCGCGGATCTCAAGGATAACAAGGCCTATACTTTTACCGACGAGATGTTGCGCGAACGGGTCCTGGAGGGAAAAGCAGCCGGAGCAACCGAAATCCATGTTGTCGGCGGCCTGCATCACAAGAAGAAGTTCGACTGGTACGTGAATGTGGTGCGCACGCTGCATGAAACGTGCCCCGACATTCACATCAAAGCATGGACTCCCGTTGAAATAAGCTGGTTTAGCTTCATCACAAAGAAGCCCATCGAATGGGTGCTGGAACAGATGCTCGAAGCCGGACTCGGCAGCATGCCTGGAGGAGGAGCGGAAATCTTTGATCCGGAAGTCCGCCGACAGATCTGCGAACACAAAGCTGATTCCGATGTTTGGTTTGACGTTCATCGCACGGCTCATCAGCTGGGTCTGCGGTCCAATGCAACCATGCTGTACGGACATCTGGAAGAAGCCCGTCATCGTATTGATCACCTGATTCGACTACGTGATCTGCAGGAGGAAACGGGCGGATTTCAGACGTACATTCCGCTGGCGTTTCATCCGGAAAACACGGAACTGTCGCATATTCAAAAGCCGGACGGGCTGTTCGATCTGCGAATGACGGCTGTCGGGCGTCTTATGCTGGATAACTTCGATCACGTCAAAGCGTACTGGATCATGCTGGGCGAAGAGACCGCTCAGCTGGCACTCCGGTATGGAGCTGACGATCTGGACGGCACCGTGGTCCATGAACTGATCTACCACGATGCAGGTGCAGAGACACCAGAGGGCAAGACCGTGGAGCAGCTTCACCATCTGATTCGGGAAGCCGGTCGAGAACCCGTTGAACGCGACACGCTGTATCGTCGAGTAATCCGTGACGGCAGCAACTGGAATGTCCAGCCGGTGCCATAGCGGGCGTCAGCAACTGCCGTTCGTCAGTCCGTCGTGACTTCGATGCGACGCGGCTGTGACCGAGTCGCTCGCGGCAATTCGACTCTTAGAACGCCGTTATTCAGTCGAGCGGAAATGCGATCGTGATCGACTTCATCGCTGAGGATGAATGATCTCAGGAAATCGCCCACCTGGTACTCTTCGTGAACAACAGTGCCATCGTCCCCGTCCCGCTGCTGAATCCGTCCGAAGAGCGTCAGCCGATTGTCCTGCACCTGGAGGTCCAGACCTTCGCTGGTCACACCGGGCAGGTCTGCGTACAGGACAAGTCCATCCGCCGTTTCGTAGATATCAATTGGAGGATTGAACAAAAGTCGCTGGGCAACGTCGTTTGTATTCTCAGTGGTGGGCGGGACAGCCGAATCTTCTTCTTCCGGAGTATGTCGGATGCTGACTTCGCTTGATTCACTCATTGCGTCCCTCCTGGCTGTGCAGCGGAGACAATCGGTATCGCGTACAGAACGTCATCATTCGAATCCCTCCGTCACGGGAATCGTACGAGCGACACTCGACGCGGCCTTCTTCAGCGTGATTCGGAGAACACCGGCCGAGTACTCCGCCTTCAATCCGTCTTCCTCGACGCGGTCCGGCAGCTGAATCGTGCGTTGCCAGTTTCCCTGGAATCGTTCCTGACGTCGAAAGGTGTCATCTCTCGCTTCCTCGGGTGGTCGCCGAGTCCCCTTGATCGTCAGCCGTCCGCCAGCTGCGGTGACTTCGAGATCCGCGATGTCAACGCCAGGGATCTCCGCGGTTAGCAGGTACTGGTCTGCCGCATCGATGAGATTCATCATCGGGAACCGCCGCGCAGAACGAACTCCATGCAGCGAAAGATTGACTCCCTGCAGTAAACGATCGACTTCGCGTTCCAGATCCTGAAACGCGTCCCACGCATGTCCCCAGCGAAAGACCGGCATTCCGGTAACTCCTCAATTGATCCCGCTATCCGGCTCGTGCCACGATGTTCACCACACATATACCGTGTGAACAGGCAATGTCTGGGCGGATCCGCACTTGACGCCACGTTCTACGGTAAGCATAAGTTGTGCCGAACCGATGTCATGTTGGTGATTATCCAGGCCACCGATTCGCCTCAAGTGCTTTTCTAATCATCTGTTATGGCGGAACGGGGTCCTTCATATTTTGTCAGGCGACCGTTCCGTCGCTGCCAAATTTACAGACCGATGCCTCAGTCGGTTGCCACATCCGGCTGGACACCCAGAATGGCAGATGATTCCCCATTCGCCGTACCATTCGGATCTGAAGGCGGCGTCTCCGTTTGAGCCGTATCGCTTTAAAGAGCACCAATGCCATCATCTTCTTCGTCTCATGCAGTCTATGTGGGGAGTTTCGATCCACTCACGCTGGGCCATCAGGACATCATCGAACGAGGAGCGCAGATCTTTGAACGGCTGACTGTGGGGATTGGTATAAATCCGGACAAGGCAGCTCTGTTCAGTTCGGAGGAACGCGTTGCCATGTGTGAGGCTGCCCTCAGCCATCTGGACAACGTGCGGGTTTGTACGTTTCAGGGGCTGGCGGTCGAGTTCGTTCGCAGCTGCAACAGCCGTGTGCTGCTGAGAGGCGTCCGTTCGCTGACTGACATCGATGCGGAGTTCACTATGTCGCTTGCGAACCGGGTGCTGGATTCCGAGATTGATTCTGTCTTCCTGATGTCCAGCGAAGGGTACAATCATATTTCCAGCTCACTCATCAAGCAGATCGCGAAGATGGGCTCATCTGATCTGGAGCAGCATCTGGGGGATTTTGTCCCCGCTGCCGTGATTCAGCCGCTGCTGCAGCGGTTTCGTGATGACGACTGACGCAGACGGTTCGTTCCTGTCACATTTCCGCGAACCACGATTGAATTTCCGAAACGGCGTCCTGCAGCGGTTGGGGCGAATTATGCGATGTCGCCAACAATCGGATGTCCGGAAGCAGACGGCGAAGTTCAGATTCATTAGCTGCCTTGAGAGTGTCGGACGCTTCAGAAGCCGCCTCATTCAGGACGACCCCCACGATCGACAGGTCGCGCGCGCGAGCCGCTTCCACAGTCGCCAGAGTCTGATGAATGGTTCCCAATCGATTGGCGGCAACCAGCAGGATCGGTGTCTTTAGATGAGCTGCCAGGTCGGCTCCCAGCATCGTGTCAGATGCGGGACTTAGCAATCCACCGGCTCCCTCAATAAGGACCAGTTCCGCATGGCCGATCCAGGCTTCTGGTCCCGCCATAAGATGGTCGTCTGACACGGTCCGGTTCTCATACCGAGCCGCCATGTTGGGAGCCATCGGAAGTTCGAAGCGTTGGGCGCAAATCCGATTTATCATGGCAGAATCGAACTCGGTCATTGCACACAGTTGATGGCCCTCGACAGCATTGGCGAGGGCCTGGATATCCTGCCAGATTTGCCGGCCTTCACATTCGATCGCTCCACTGCACACCGGTTTCCACGCACCAACGCGGTAACCGGATTGCCGAAGTATCTGTAAAATATGTGAGGACACCCACGTCTTGCCGACTTCGGTGTCTGTCCCGGAAACAAACAGTGCTTTCATCATCATCTCCGCAGCGTCTGAATCCGCTACCCGTGTAGAAATCCTGGACGTCCATTCGTTACTGTGGTACCGCACGGCAGTCGTGATGCAGTCCCTGGACTGCCAGTGCGCCAACAGGCCACGACAGACACACATGAACGCTCTTCTGGAATCAGCAACAATCTGGCTGCCGTGGTGCAGTGCGATGGCGCTCCTGATTTTGGGGTCCGGTTTTTTTTCTTCGAGCGAAACGGCTTTCTTTTTTCTGAACAGAGATCAGATCAGTCACTATTCCACTGGCAACAGTCGGCAGCGCATCGTCGCCAGCCTGATGCAGAATCCCGACCGGCTGCTTACCGGAATTCTGTTCTGGAACCTCGTCATCAATCTGACGTATTTTGCCGTAGGGATCGTGCTCGTCGGTCGACTGACGGCAGCAGGGTTTACCGGAATCGCTGCGCTGGCGGGCGTCTTGAATCTGCTCGGAATGATCATCGCCGGAGAGGTCGCTCCCAAGAGTCTGTCTGTCATACGCGCTCAGCAGGTCGCTCAGACGTGCGCATGGCCCCTTGCAGCTTCTCTGGCAGTGCTCGATCCTGTCATTCCGATCCTTGGAAAGCTGGCGCGGATTTTACGACGTACGTTCTGGCCGCACATCAAGAGAGAGGCCCAGCTGAATCCCGCGGACCTGGAACGCGCGCTGGACACTTCTGCCGCACTCGGACGCGACATGATTCAGGAAGAACAGCATGTGCTGCACAACTTACTCGATCTGAATGAACAGCAGGCGGAAGAAATCATGCGGCCTCGGGGGTACTGCCTGACTGTGCCACCCGATGGTCGCCTGGAATCGGTACAGGTTCCGAATGTCCAGCATGTGGACTATCTGTTGGTGCAGGATCGCGACGGCCACCACCTCCACGGAGTTCTGCCACTCGACCATCTTCGTCAAATGACTCATCAAACGTTTGCTGAAGTCGCAGAGCCAGTCGTATTTGTGCCGTGGTGTGCGAGTCTTGCCCAGGTGCTGACTCAGCTTGAAGATGGGTTTCGCGGTGTTGCCGTTGTGGTCCACGAACACGGTGAGATGGTGGGCATCCTGCCATATGAAGACATCATCGCGAGTATCATGAGCGAATCACCCAGCCGAACTCGCCGAATGCTGCGCCGTGAACCTCTGATTGAAGTTGATGACAACCGGTATCACGCAGAGGGGCTCGTCACCCTCCGTTATCTGGCTCGTCGTCTCCGGGTTCTGCTGACTCCGAATGACGAATCCCTGTTTACTCTGGCCGGTCTCTTTCAGGATCGTCTGGAGAGGATTCCAGTCCAGGGGGATCGGTTTTGCTGGCACGGCTGGGTGCTGACGGCAATCGGCGTCACCGACCGAGGTCTCGAGCGAGTCCTCATCGAACCTCAGGAAATCCACACAACGATGCAGGAGGATGCTGAATGATGTTAACGGCACTGGTATTGAGCGCTTCCCTTGCACTATTCGTCATCGGAATGCATCTATCGGCCTTCTTCAGCGGGTCGGAAACCGGTTTCTATCGAGTCAGCCAGTTGCAGTTGACACTACAGAAGCAGCAGGGTGACGCGACGGCTCGGCAACTCGTCACCTTCGCGGAACACCCGGCAAGATTTGTGTCGACTACTTTGGTTGGAAACAACGTGGCTAACTATCTGACCACTCTGGCGATCGGTCTGTTTGTCAACGAGGTCGTCCATAATGGGAGCTCATCGGCAGCGGCCGAGATTTCAGCAACGCTGCTGTTGGCGCCAGTGATTTTCGTCTTTGGCGAACTGATTCCCAAGAGTCTGTACTACCGGGCACCACTGTCGTTGCTCAGACGCCGGATCAGCTTCTTCCGCTTCTTCTATTTTCTGTTTCTTCCGCTGAGTTACCCGCTCACACTCATTGCGTCGCTGATTGCCCGCATTACGAGACAATCTACGCCGTCTGTGGATACGATGTTCGGACGAACGCGAATGTTTGGACTGATTGCATCCGGGAAACGAGTTGGCATTCTGACTCAGATTCAGGGACGGCTTGCGGACAATCTCATGAAGTCGGGTGATCGCGAGGTGGCCGAATTCGCAGACGCAGCCAACGTGATTCCGCGAGTCAGAGAATCGGCAGACCGCAGAGCCGTACTGTCGATTGCAGAAGTGACTCAATCCAGTTGGATTCTTCTACACTCAGATGACAGCTCTGATGATCTCACCGGAGTCATTCGAGTTGCCACCCTGCTGATGTCTCAACTTTCTCCCGCGAAGGCGTCTGAACCGCTTATCCGCTTCAGTGAAGAAGCTCATCCGCTGGTTGTTCTGACGGAACTGTTTCAGCGGCATGCGAACTTCGGAGTTATCATGAATGACGAAGGAAATCGTGTGACGGGAATTGTTCGGCGCAATCGACTCGCAGACCGGCTGCTGGTTTCCCAAAAGAGATCACCAGCACCCGGAATGGGTTGGGAGCTGTAACCGTTGACTAAAATGCCTGAGGCCGGTGCGTCCCTGAATCCTATGTTGACGAATGCTGCCATCATGCGTCTGGCGACAGTCGCGGAACTCCTGCTGATTGCAGCAACATGGCGTTTGTGGTTCGCAGCATCCGACTTCCCTCAGGTTTTGTTCTTTGGTTGGATGCCGGACTGCCCGGTCGAAGTGACAAGAAGTATCTCCGGTGCATTCGTGTGTGGACTCATTTTCCTGGGACTGTCTGGTCTGCGAACAGAGTCGTTGCCAGGACGTATCCCAGTTCTGCTTGTTCTCTGTCTGGGGCTCAGTGCAGTAGCCTGCAACCAGCACTGTCTGCAGCCGTGGCACTGGCTGTTTCTGCTTTTCGCGGGAATTCGTGTGATCGTGCCGGATGTTGAATTTCCAACGGCCGTGAGGCGCATTGTTCCGTGGATCTATGTCTTTGCTGCCGTGTCACGGTTTGGTCCGGAGATCGACAGTGGAATGAGTCGGTGGATTGTAGCCACAGTGCTTGACCTTTTGGATCTCCACATGATCGCCGATCAGCCGAAGTACGTAACGCTGCTGTGCATCACCACGACGCTGATCGAGTTGATCGCCGGGCTTTGTTTGTTGTCACGTCGGTTTCGACGGACTGGTATGCTGCTGGCTGTGTTCATGCATCTGACACTGATCGTTGTCCTGGGACCGATTGGACTGAAACAGGAAACGGGCGTGCTCATCTGGAACGGCTATCTCATCTGTCTGGTCGTTCAGCTGTGGCGGAAGCCTTTGTATCCCCCACGGAATAGCGTCACGACCCGTGCCATGTCTGTTTTTGGACTTGTATGGCCCACACTGGCCCTGTTTGGTATGACCGACAACTGGACGGGATGGCAGGTCTACTCACCACGACCCGAGGTGCTTGAACTGCAGGTGCATGTGGATGCGATCAGCCAACTCTCTGCGTCACTCCGCAGTCATGTGGATCCACCCTCAGCACTTGAAGACTGGTCGACCATTCGTCTGGATCGCTGGTGTCTGGAGGAAACTGGAGCGCCCTTGTATCCTCAGGCGGAATTTCAGCGAATTGTCGCTCGCGAAGCTACGGCCCATGTCAAAAACGACAACCACATCCGCGCCCGGATGAACCGTCCGCAGTTCCCACTCTGGTGGCATCGTCAGAACGACATATTTCATAATCGCTCTGCCTTATGACGTTAGCAACCTGAGCATCGCATGCTCGATGAGTTAGGTCGCCATTTCAACACGGGGAGGGGGCTGACGGGATGAATTCGCCCCCCCGAGCGAGTACGCGAAACAGGCCACGATGAATTCCCGCATTGGCCATCGCCTGCAGGCCGCTGAAGCCGTTCCACGCCTGACTGGCTGTGGCAGGAATGGTCGTTGGCTTAGCCGCCCATCGGCCAGAGGTCTGGTGTGCGTCCCTTGTGTCCTGATTCAAGAGTTCGTTTGCAGACATGCTTCACCTTTTCAAAGATCAGATCGGCACTGGCTGTGCATCGAAAGGGCTTTGTTTTTTGGAGTCCTGAAGGCAATCTTTGATCGCTGTTTCCAGATGGCCAACACCGCGAAAGGGTCCACGACGATTTCGTCTATTCGTGATCTCCGCAAAGAACAGACTGGTTCCAGTGCGTCAGTCATTGGTCCCACGTCAGGGCGAGTAACCGACGACCTGCTCCGACGAAGGCAAATCCTCCAGCAACATTTTCTGAGACGGCCTGTCTGTCTCACACAACCAAAACCCGCGCCCACTAATTCTGTGAACTTCACTCCATCAGAAAGTATGGAGTCGCAAGCACGCTGAGGCTAAACATGAGGGCACAGATGATACCAAGTGAGCCATTGCGAAGATTCCAAGAATCACGGCGACGATGGCAGCAGCCGAGAACCACGCCAGGAGTGGGCCAAAGGGTTGAACGACGAAGTAAAGCCAGAGGATGACGGCTGAAGCGGTGAACAATCCAAACAGCGAGGTTAGCGAAAACCGAGGTGTGTTGTGTGATGGTTCAACCAAACTGTAGGTCGCCTAGCATGTTTTCCTGCGATATTGTGTCGTAATGACGAGGTGACGGCACTCGTGCAGGGGGGATTGATGGATTCAATATGTCGTCTGACTCGAATTTCAGCAAGCAATACCCAATGGAACTGGAAGTTGGGGACCGCGCTAATCCTGGGAACGGCACTTCGGCTGGGATTTGCGGTACTGGGCGGGTTCAACACCACCCGTAGCCGGGAGGAATGATTTCTGATGTGGTGACATGAGACGTGTTGTAATACTGGCTCAGTTGTTTGGCTGCTTCTTCCGGGGCGACCGTGATGATGTCCACATCTGTAGCGAGTTCGAAGCCGGCGATACGGGAGGAACGAGGCAGCATGTCGATGAACCATGGCTCTGATGAGTCATCAACCGGTGGCTGGACGAGGAGAACGTTCATCGACACCGGCCCAGTGACCTGTGTGATCGATGCCGCTGCTGCGTGAATATGAGATGCAACCTGCGCAAGTTTTGACTCCGCACAGTCGGAGAACGGGACGGCTTTTTCAGGTACCGGGACGATGCGTACCTGCCAGGTGACTCGACTGGCGTACGGACAAAGGACCAGGCAATTCGTCGTGTCAGCAATAACACGACGTCCGCCATTGCGTTCGGCATCACACAGGTCCAGCAGCAGGCTGCGGTCGTGTTGTTCCCGGTATATTCGATTTCGATGCTGCCGTTCAGAAACCTGGAGTGGAATCGTTTCTGTTCCGATGATCTGAGAATGGACGTGTGGCAGCGATGCTCCTGCGCTGTATCCTTCGTTTCTGAAGACGGTGATGGATCTGATAAACGACATTTCCTGCATTACTGTGACGCGACGTTGCCACGCCATCAGGACGCGGGTCATTTCCGTGACGGAAAGGTCAGTCAGTCGCCGGTGAGGATGAGGCGATTCGATGACCACTTCCTGCATTCCTGCAGCAGGCCGCTGGACCAGCAATGGGTTGTGCCTCAAGGACACGGGAGCGGGCTGGGCTGTGACCGCGGGAAACTGATTGGGGACGACTCGAACCAGCCAGCCGGGACGATTCGGCTGCGTTTCATTGTCGCGCAAGGAGAGTGTTTCCCCTGGGGTTAGATCTTCGTTGCCTTCAGCGAAGGGATCCCCACCATTCGGAGCGGCCAGCGATGGTTCTTCGCGAACAGCGCCGGGTCGCAGGCTGCGCGATGGCGCCAGGATGACCTGACGACCTGTCAGAACATCCAGGCGAAGGGATGAATCAGTCACCATCGTTTCCCGGATCAGTTGATCGCACCGGAGTAACTCAGTCCAGTGGAGAACGGTGGCAGGGTCTCAGGCTCGGACGGCATCCCCTGCAGCAGACGATTCTGGGCCGCTCGACGTTCGATCGTCCGAGGGGCTATGAAATCTCGGGGACGTGCGTCAAGTGACGGCCCAATCGCGGGGTCAAACAGCGGGTCCGACCGTTCATAGGACGCGCGTTCAGCCACGGGATGAGGTCGGAAGAATGACGGGAATCGAGTGTTCTGCGGCGTGATACAACCGATCAGTGCCAACATCGCACAGGATGCAGCAAGACACTGCAAACGACGGCGAAGACTGATTGTAAGTTTCCTGGCCACAACAAGCATTCCGGAAGACTTAGTGAGCACACGTTGAGAAGCGAAGCGAATCGCACTGGTCCGTTCACCATGACTTGTAACTTCGAAATGTCTTTCACAGCAAGACGAGCATGGCAGTTTCTGCCGAAAACCGCCGTGTAAAATTTACACTAAGCGAGTCCATTCCGCTGTATCTGAGAACTCGACTTTGCAACCGGCCGATTCGCTTTGACACAACAAAGGATAGTCCCTATGGTCTCTGCCTTCTGGATTTGAAGGCGAACGGATTTGCCGAGATCTGGAACGAAGCGGTGCTGCCATGGATGGCGTTGGCCGCTTTTTTTATGCGCTGAAAACGGATGTATGGCTCATACTGGAGTCATCCCCGTTATTGACAGCAGGTGTATCACGCGATAGTGATCGAGTCTTGGAATTGTGTCGTTCAAACGCACTGGCGAATCCAGTGGCATACAAAGAAGCGACTCGTTTCAAGACGCTGCGTGATTATGGACCGTTGGCAGTCTGGTCAGCGTTCGTTGAGGGCCCAGTCGTAATCCAGATAGCTGATCTTCGTGTCTGGATTTATCATTTGCTGAGCAGCTTCGTCGGAAAGCCACTGAGCAATCGTCGCCTGTTGGTTGTTTCTGTCGGGTCCGAAATCTTCTGCGAACCACTTGAGAATCGACGATAGCTGGATCCGACCTGGTTCAGACTGAAAGTTTCCAGGGCGAGTGAAGAAGTCGCGGGCATTGGCTTCCAGCTGCTCTTCCAGTCGTTCCGGTATGTATGCTTTGTTGAGGAGTCGTGGGCAGCCGATCGATGCGCAGACGATGGCGAAGTGAATGCGCGGCTCCTTCATTTTTCTCAGGATCTCATGTTCGATCTGGTTGAGAGAGTGCGGTGTGCCGTCGACGTACAGCTGCAAGTGTTCCCAGATGTTGTATCCGCCGAGTCTTGACGTGTGGTTTCGGATGCTGGAGGTTGGATATTCTCTCAGAATGCCATAGACGGTCAGGGCGTTGTAGGCATTGATCCAGAACGCGAGTCTGGCGGACTTCGGTGTTGAAGGACCGGAACCGGCGTCCGAAAGCTGATTCAGGTACTCTTCCAAAGCCTTGCGATCATGCTGATTGCCATGCCAGTCTTTGTAAGCAATCAGTCCGTCGTCATCGACGTACTTCTGCAGCAACTGGTTCCATGTGGAGTGGTCCACATTCTCAACAGCCACGGATGCCTTTGAACGTGTTCCGACGTAGATTTCGGCGCGAGATTGCATAGAAAGAAAGACAACCACAGCGATTGCCAGCAGTCCCAGTACTATGATCCGCTTCATCAGGACGCCTCGGGTTGTTACGTTGTCCATGACAGAACTCGACGTGTACGAGAAACCAGGCCAGGTCAACTCACCATTGCCAGCCAGAATAGTCGGTTGCGGTCGTTGAGCTGGTAAGGTAGCTCACGGTGCGTGAATCGTTTTGGAAAGTCATTCGAGACAGGAATTCCTCCGGATATGGACTCAATCAATCAAATTGTCGTTGGCGTTGCAATGCCGGAATCATGGCCCTGGGAAGCCGCCAATCTGGGATCTGCCACTCGTATCGCCGTGCGTCAGGGGTTTCAACTGGCATCGCAGTTAGGTGTGGCGCTGAAACTGGTGTCGGTCCTGGATGAACCCGACGTCGGATTCTTTGGTTCTGCCAAAGATGCGGACAAGCAGGCGACTGCAGAGAAGCAGCGTGCCCGCAAGGTTCTGGACGACCTTTGCAGCGACCACAAAGAACTGAATGCTGATGTGGCGTCGACCATTGTGACGGGGTCTGCCTGGCTGGAGATCCTGAAGGCAGCAGAAGCATCCCGTCAGTGCCTGATTGTCTGCGGGACTCGCGAACAGAGTACTGTTAGTCGAGTCTTGTTTGGCAGCACCGGGCTGAAACTGTTGCGGAATGCTCCAGGGCCTGTCTGGCTGGTGAAGCCACGGATGGATGATGATGCCATCGTGGATGTTCTGGCAGCGACAGATCTGTCGGAGGTAGGAATCGATATCATCGCCGCTGGAGTGACGCTTGGCCGGGCTCTGCCTGTGAACTTCACAGTTATGCATGTCATCGATACCGAACTTGATCGTCGTGTGGCTCGTACAGGAGCGTCACAGGAGAAGATCGAAGGCTGGAAAGAACGAGATCGGCAGCTTGCCGAAGAGCAACTGCACGAACAAATTTCCGCGACGGATATCAGAACCCTTCCCAACGGATTCCAGACGCAGCTTGCGGAGGGCAGCGCCGATGACTGCCTGCTGTCGGCGATTGACGATCTGGACATAGACCTTTTAATTATTGCCAGTTCCGGGCGAGGTGGAATTCCGGGAATGCTCTTCGGCAACACTGCAGAGCGTTTATTGCCGGAGTTGCCCTGTTCTCTACTCGCAGTCAAACCTCACGACTTCGTTTGCCCGGTGGCGATCAATTGATCGCCAATTCCTGAAGTTCTGAATCCTGGCACGAAAACTGAAAACCACGAAATCAGCTGCTCCGGCAATTGGCGCCTCAACCTACACTGCTGACGCGACATCGCTGCCACCAAAATCGAACTGACAAGACACACTGTCACTATGAGTTTTCCTCAACCGTTCTTTCGCTGGCGTCCACATCCCTGGCATGGTCTCGAGGTCGGACCGGCGCCGCCGAGCCTCGTGCATGGCTTCATTGAGATATCTCCATTTGATCTGGTGAAGTACGAAGTCGACAAAACGACGGGATACCTGAGAGTCGATCGCCCTTATCGTACGTCATCACAGCCGCCTGCCTTATACGGATTTATTCCACGGACCTACTGCGGTCCACGAGTGGCTGCCCTGATGCCCGCAGCAAAACGAGGTGACGGAGATCCGCTGGACATCTGCGTGCTGAGCGAACGACCGATCGCCAAATCAGAAGTCATTATCAACGTTCGAGTCATCGGCGGGCTGCCGATGCTGGATGGTGGTGAAGCGGATGACAAGATCATTGGCGTGATGCAGTCCGATAACATCTGGTCAACGGTGGAAGACGTCAGTGAACTGCCGCCTGCGATCGTTCAGCGGCTAAGACACTACTTCACCACGTACAAGGTAATGCCCGGTGACGCTTCGGATCAGGTTTCGATCGCTGAGGAGTATGGCCGAGAGCACGCGGAACGTGTCATTCAATGTGCGATAGAAGACTATCAGGATGAATTCGGCGGCGAATAGCTCATTCGATCTGGCGGCCATTCAGGATGCCATTCGCGAGTTCGGTTTCGATGGATGGTTACTGTACGATTTCCGGGGCAGCAATGTGCTGGCTCGGCGGATCCTTCAGATCGATGACGATGCAATTGCTTCGAGGCGTTACTTCTGTTTCATCCCGTCTCAGGGGCCGCCGACGCGACTGGTTCACCGGATCGAAAGCGGGATGCTCGATCATCTTCCTGGTGCGAAGCATGTTTATCTGACGTGGCAGGAACTGGAAGACGGCATTCGCGATGCTGTGAGTGGATGTTCGCGTCTGGCGATGGAGTATTCGCCTCGCAACGGCAATCCCTATATCGCCCGAGTCGATGCCGGGACCGTAGAACTGGTTAAGTCGTTTGGCTGTACCGTCGACAGTTCGGGTGACTTGATTTCTCTGTTCGAAGCCACCTTGTCGGAGGCACAACTGGCCGCTCACCTGGCGGCATCGGAGGTGACCAATGCTTCGTTCGATCGTGCGTGGAGGTTCATTGCAGACCGGATCGCTGACAATGGCAGCGTCGAAGAACTTGAAGTTCAGGAATTGATTCTTCGACACTTCTCCGAGAACAACGTTATCACCGATCATCCTCCAATTGTCGCGGTCAATGGGAACGGTGGTGACCCTCACTACGAAACGGGAACCGGGAAGAACACAAAGATCACATCCGATTGCTGCGTGATGATCGATCAGTGGGCGCGGCACGACCACGAAGATGGCATCTACAGCGACCTGACGCGATGTGGCTACACCGGACGTGACATCCCGGAACACTACAGCAAAGTCTTTAACATCGTGGCCGCCGGGCGTGATGCGGGAATTGAATGTGTTCGAACAGTACTGGCGGCCGGTGCGCAACTTCAGGGATGGCAGGTGGACGATGCAGTTCGCCAGGTCATCTCAGAAGCCGGTTTCAAAGATGCCTTCTGCCATCGCACGGGGCACAGTCTGGGGCGGGAAACCCACGGCAACGGAACTCACATTGACAACCTGGAGACTCACGAAACTCGCCGCATTCTGCCTCGAACGCTGTTCACGATCGAACCAGGTATCTATCTGCCTGAATTCGGGATTCGCAGCGAAGTGAATGTGTTTGTTCACGCCGACAGCACGATTCAGGTCACTGGCGGCCAGATTCAGACCGAACCGCATCGAATTGTGTGAACGGTCGAGTGAGTCCCCGCGGGCGTCAGTTCTGATTGCCGATGTGATCCGCCAGACGGCGGGCTGCTTCTGACGGTGACAATGCGCGGGATTCTACGTCGTCCAGCAGTTTGCCCCCTGCGGGGCTGTTCAGAAGCGAATGTGATTTGGCGTGAAGCAACTGTTCCAGCCGGTTGGTGACTTCCATTGTCAGTCGGCGTTCGCGCCGGGATTCCAGCTGATTGGTATCCGACAGATGCGAGCGATGGGCTGAGATTGCGTCCCAGACTTCTTCGGCTCCGGTTCCGTCAATGGCCGATGCCATGACGATTGGAGGACGGTAGCCGAATTCGGCTTCCTGTCCCGACACATGACTCAGGTCCAGCATGAGTTCCAGATCGCGGCGAGCATCGTTTGCTCCCGGTCGGTCGGACTTGTTCACGACAAAGACATCAGCCACTTCCAGGAGTCCCGCTTTATTCGCCTGGACAGCATCTCCCCAGCCTGGTGTGACCACGACGACGGTCGTATCGGCTGCTCCGGCGACATCGACTTCGACCTGGCCAACCCCAACGGTTTCGATGATGACCGGATCGTAACCGGCCGCTTCAAACACTCGAACTGCACCCGGAACCGCGAGCGCAAGCCCACCCGAGTGGCCGCGCGTCGCCATCGAACGGATGAAGGCTGCTTCTCCTGCGATGTCATCCATCCGAATTCGATCACCCAGAATGGCACCGCCGGTCAATGGTGAAGAGGGATCGACTGCGAGGACGGCCGGTCGGATTCCACGTGCAGGTAGCAAACGAGTGAGCTGACCGGTCAATGTCGACTTGCCTGCTCCTGGTGCACCGGTGATGCCGATGACGTGAGCATTTCCGGACACGGGATGAGCCAGTTCTGTGACTTCGTCAGCTCTGGCTCCTCCGGCCTCAACCCACGAGAGTAGCCGGCCCAGCGCATGTCGCTGGCCTTCGGCTGCGAGACCGAAAACGTCGGCTGTGGAGAGGTCGCGAAGACTCAACGTGACAGATCCATCTGGCTGTTCACGGCGTCACGAACGGTGTTCACCACTTCCTCAGCAGAGGCCCCCGGTCCCAGAACGGCCGCGACACCGGCTTGCGCCAGTTCGGTACGATCAACGTCCGGGATGATTCCGCCGACGATCACTGGAACCGCCATATCTGCATCTCTGAGCGATTGCACCATGGCCGGGGCAAGCGTCAGATGCCCGGCGTTGTGCATCGAGAGGCCAACGGCATCGGCGTCTTCTTCCTGAGTAGCGGCAACGATGCTGGCAGTCGTCTGGCGAAGCCCCAGATAGATCACTTCCATCCCTGCATCGCGCAGGATGCGTGCGACAACCTTGATGCCTCGATCGTGTCCATCCAGTCCCAGCTTAGCCAGGATAATCCGGATTCGTCGTTCTGCCATCAGACGATCGCCTTTTCCACGTAGCGTCCAAAAACCTTCTCCATCGCGTCGCCGATTTCTTCAACAGTAGCATACGCTCGTACGGCCTTCAGAATCGCGGGCATCACATTGCCTGAAGTATCAGCTGCTGCCGAAGTGACGTCGTCAAGTGCTGTCTGTACCGCTTCTTCGTTTCGTTGTGATTTCACAGTTGCCAGTCGCTGAAGTTGATCCTGTTCGGTGTCGTTTTCGATTCGAAGCAGATTGACGTCATCTTCTTCGTTGCCTTCGGTAAAGCCGGTGACACCGACGATCGTTCGCCGACCGGCATTGAGTTCACGTTCAAATCGATACGCGGAGTCGGCGATTTCCCCAACGAAGTAACCGTTGTCGATGCCCTCGAAGACGCCTTCCAGAATCGAATCATTGCCGAGTTCAAGGAGGTGATCAAAAATCGCTTCGGCCCGGCGTTCCATTTCGTCGGTCATCCATTCGACGTACGGTGCGCCGCCCAGCGGGTCAGCTACGTTGGCGACTCCGGTCTCATGAGCGACGATCTGCTGAGTTCGCAGGGCAATCCGAGCTGCCTTTTCACTCGGGAGAGCGAGCGCTTCGTCGTAGCTGTCCGTGTGGAGGGACTGGGTTCCGCCGATGGCCGCCGCGAGTGCCTGTATGGCAACGCGTGCGATGTTGGTTTCGGGCTGTTGAGCGGTCAATGAAACCCCCGCCGTTTGTGTGTGGAACCGGCACATCATGGCACGTTCGTCGGTGGCTCCGTAACGATCCTTCATCCAACGTGCCCAGATGCGTCGTGCGGCCCGCAGCTTTCCAATCTCTTCAAAGAAATCAATATGGCTGTTGAAAAAGAAACTCAGGCGTTTGCCGAAGACGTTCACATCCTCGCCGGCCGCGATCGCAGCTTCCACATAAGCAAAACCATTCGCCAGAGTGAAAGCCAGTTCCTGAGCGGCCGTGCTTCCTGCCTCGCGAATGTGGTAACCGGAAATTGATACCGGATGCCAGCGAGGCATTTCAGACGTCGTGTACTTCACCATGTCGGTGATGATTCGCATCGATGGGCGAGGCGGATAGATGTATTCCTTTTGGGCCTGGTACTCCTTGAGGATGTCGTTTTGGATTGTTCCCGAGAGCTGATCTGGCGAGATGCCGTTCTTCTCTGCGACGGCGACATACATCGCGAGCAGGATTGCCGCCGGTCCGTTGATCGTCATTGAGGTGGACACGTTGCTCAGGTCGATGTCGGCAAACAAGTCTTCCATGTCTGCCAGCGTGTCGACGGCAACGCCCGCGCGGCCAACCTCACCCAATGCCCATTCACTGTCGGAATCGCGTCCCATGAGTGTCGGCATGTCGAATGCTGTCGAAAGTCCGGTGCCTCCGTTTCGAAGGATTTCCCTGAACCGGCCGTTCGTATCAACGGCCGTACCGAAGCCGGCAAACATTCGCATCGTCCATAATCGTGACCGATACATGGTCGGGTAGATCCCGCGAGTGTAAGGATACTGTCCCGGATAAGGACCATTACCGTAGACCCCCTCTACCGGGACGCCGGACATCGTTTCAAACGGAACATCACGGACCGGGCTGGCCTTACAGGCTTCCTCCCATTTCGTTTTGCCTGGTCTGGATTCTTTGGCTGGATCAGCCACAAATGGCTCCTTGAAACCGTCAGAAAACCGCGCGAGCGTTGTTGAGGGACGATTGTACCGTACTGCCGGCAAATTCTAACCGGGACTTGAACATCCCGCGAGCAAGTGCAGGTTCGGCGTGCTGCACTCCGCCTAAATGGGTCAGCCTGTTGTTTTACTCGACTGGTAAGAGCCGGCGGAAGTTGGCCCCCAGGATGAGGCGGCGGTCGTCATCGGAAATGTTGGCTCCGATGATCTTTCCCAGTTCAGTTCCCAGTGACCGTGATGGGAGGTGACTGCCGAAAATGATGCGTTTGGCTCCCAGTTCTCTCACAGCCATCTCGATGAATCCTGCTTTGGCATCGAAACCGGATGTTTCGACGAACACATTTGGCAAGTCTCGGACGGCCCGAATGCCCTGCTCCCATTCGCCTCCGGCGTGAGCGGCAACGAAAGGCTGTTCCGGATGCCGTGCCGCCAGTTCGGCCAGTTCAGAAGGCGTTGACTCGCCGGAACTTTTTTTGCCTCCGGTTTTGAACCACGTGTGCTGCATGATGACGCCTCCCAGTTGCTGAATTCGTTCAACCAGTGGATCAAAGTTTGGGTGGTTGCATGTCAGAGCAGCTGGTCCGCCGCCTGGGAAGTAGACGCCTTTCATGGGGCCATTCTGAATCCAGCGATCGAGAGCATCCAGGGATGCGGCGACATCGTTAGCGTTCAGCTGAACCATTCCGATCAGCAGGTCCGGCCAGCGTTCGAGTGGAGTCCGGATCGTTTGCGGTCGGCTCTTTACCATCTGCTCAAAGTCAGGATCAGTTGTCGTTCCAAGTCCGATGTGAGGAAAATAACACAGCTTCTCAAACTGACCGCATTGTATCGCAGGAAGAGAACGTTCGATTTCCCGGAACAGCAAGATGCTGCCATCCTGGCCGGGGTGAGAAAACGCAGGAGTGAAATAGGAGTCCCAAATGCGGTAGCTCTTCAGCATTTTGGAGCTCGGCAAGCCTGGCATTGAGGCAGTCATGAGATGCTCTCTCCGGCCGCAAACTGAAGAGCGTTGTCCCGGTAGATGGCAGACAGCGATGCTGTGTCGAGTTGCTGCGATTCGTGCACTCGAATCATGGCGGCTTCGGGAATCAGAAAAGGCGAGTGAGATCCAAACAGGACTCGTTCCTGACCGACAGCTTTGACCAGTTGAGGAATGGCATCGGTCCCATCGACGCGAGCTGTATCAAGAGTCACGTTGGAAAGATGACGAACTGGTCCCAGTTGAGCGGGACGCAGACGACAGTTCAGGAGTTGCACTCGGACTGCGGGCATGTGGCTTAGCACGTCGCCAAGTGGACTCAGGTCGACATCGGCTGCCTGGACAAGAGTACTTTGAGTGCGATTGTCTTCCATCGAGACGGCGATCTGTACGAAGCATCCGGAATCGGAACATCGCTTCAGCAGTTCAATGAATGGATTGTCAGTCAGAACGTACCCGTGGTAATTCGGATGTAGCCGGACTCCTGGCATCTGGTGGTGTTGAAGACAGCGTTCCAGATCCTCCTGCCAGCCCGGGAGCATTGGGTTGATGCTACCGATCGGGATCAGGTCGCTACAATCGATGCAGGCCTCGGCGAGTCGATTGTTGACGGCCGTGGTGTCTCGATGCAATAAGCCCTCAAAGGAGCCTGCCCACGCCTGGGTCACTCCCAGTGAGCGGAGTCTTCGAACAAGCTCAGGAATGGTGTCGAGTGGCAGGCGTTGAAATGGCCACTGAAACAAACTGATGTTTGTATCGATGATCCGGAAGCTGGCAGATTCGGAGTCTGTTGCCATGGGGCTTTCCGAGACAAGGGCTGAAACGGCGGGCGCAGCCAGCGCCAGTTTGAGAGTTTCCCGACGACTCAGCATCTCGTCTGCGGGGGTGGATGAAGGGAACCGCATTAGCTCACGATCTCTGTCACCACACGCGGTGGTTCAATGCCGGTGAGTCGTTCCTCAAGCCCACTCCGGGTGAAAAAGAGTTTTTGATGATGCAGGCCTAACAGGTGCAGGATCGTGGCGTGAAAATCGTGCACACTCACTGGTTTGTCAACCACGGCATGGCCAAACGGGTCGGTCGTTCCGTAGGTGGTGCCTCCTCGAATGCCGCCACCAGCCATCCAGCACGTAAACGCCTGCATGTTGTGGTCGCGCCCTGAGTAGCCATTGGATGATTTTTGAGTGGTGGGCGTGCGGCCGAATTCCCCGCCCCAGACGACGAGTGTGCTGTCCAGAAGGCCGCGTTCCCTGAGGTCCCGCAGTAATGCGGCGACCGGCTGGTCTGTACGAGCGCATGCAGCGCGATGATTGGCGGGCAAATCGGCGTGACTGTCCCAGGGCTGTTCTTCAAGGAAGATTTGAACGAAGCGGACGCCTCGTTCGACCAGACGTCGTGCCAACAGACAACGCCGCGCGAAGGAATCAGTTGGTTGTTCGCCAATCCCATACGCCTCCTGCAGAGACTTCGTTTCGCTCGATAAGTCGAGTGCCTCGCCAGCTGATAACTGCATCCGTGCGGCAAGCGCATACGAATCAATCCGAGCATCCAGCTGAGGTTGGAACGGCCGTCGCCTGCGGTGGATTTCATCAAGCTGGTTCAGTAATGCTCGGGCAGCCGATGTTACCTGGTTTGGTTCTTCGTACTGCGGTTTCAGATTGAGAATTGGTGAGCCGGTTGGGCGAAACGGTGTTCCCTGATACGTTGGTGGCAGGAATCCCGCAGTCCAGTTGCGCGTACCATTGACCGGCATTCCCAGTGGATCGGTGAGTACAACGTATGCCGGAAGATTCTGATTCTCAGATCCCAGTCCGTAGACGCTCCACGCACCCAGTGTCGGATATCCCATGAACAGCCGCCCGCTCTGGATCTTGTAGAGGGCGTTATCGTGGTTGGGATGGTCGGTCCACATGGAATTGATAAGGCAGATATCGTCTGCCATTTGAGCCGTATGTGGCAGAACATCTGCCATCCACATGCCCGATTCGCCGTGACGAGCAAACTTGTACTGCCCGCCCATCATTACGCCGATGTCAGCTGTGCTTTGATTGCCGATGTCTTCGACGTTGCCGGGGTATGGCCTGCCGTGCAGGCGGTCCAGTTCCGGTTTGGGATCAAACAGGTCCATCTGACTGGGACCACCATTCATGAACAGCTGAATGACAGACGTTGCTGACGCAGAATGATGAGTCGGCCTGGGCTTCAGGTCGAAGACGTTCTGTTCGTGTGGCACATCCTCTTCCGCGAGCACGCTTCCACTTTCGTGGAAATCCTGAATCAGCAAATGCGCGAGCGCCGCTCCGAGAACTCCGTCACTCGTGCGAGCAAAAAAATCTCGACGATTATGTTGTGTTGCTGCGGACGATTGCATGCAGACATCATAAAGAAGTTGGTGACTCAACTCATGGAAAGCTCACTGAGAATTCGTGATCGAAAGAATCTTTGGACGCGAGTCATTCACTTTTCGTCTCAGTGTGGTACTGCCTGAACGAGACTGCCCGACTGTCCCAGGAAATGGCGTTGTTGGAGACAGGTGGCGACAGGTGTGCATCTTTGCTGTTCCCAAACCACGATCGTAGCATTCGCAGGCGAGGAGCAGCCTCTACGCGTTATCACCAGGAGCATCCACGACCTGCTGATCGCTTCAGCAGCTCTCACGCCGATGTATCACATGAATGCCTCCGGAACTGCGAATAATCGAACACGTCAGTGCCAGCGGTCAGTCGATATACAGAAAGGCGGCGGAGTTCATCACAGTGTGGCAATAACTTTCCAGTGCGGAAAGTCTGTTACCATTCCACTCCTGTGTGAGCTCTCGCAGAGCTGAAGCGCCCACCAGCCTCTCTTCCTCGGTCGGTGGCCGGCTCAGAGCGATGGCATAAATCATCGCAATCTGGCCTGCGGCGTCATTCGCAGGAACGCCGAAATCAGAAAAGACTCTCCGTGCAAGTCCCGCTGCCAGTTCGCGAACCCTTCGGTTATTCATCAGCAGGAGTGATTGTGGCGACACCGTCGATTCGCTGCGATCGAGGCAGTTTGGGCCCATCTCCGGATAATCAAATGTCGCCATCATCGACGGGATTTCCGTTCGGCGGTACTGCAGGTACACACTACGCCTCCAGTTGCCTGATGCAGCCGGAATAACACTGACCAGACCCTCACGGTCAACCGTGACCGTGTCGGGTGGACCTCCAGGCGTTTCATCCAGCCGTCCAGCAACGAGCAGCAGAGAATCCCGCAGAGTTTCCGCATCCATTCGAATCATTGGCATTCGCGACAGGTGACGATTCGCCGAATCGGCCTCCATCTTTTCAGACGTTACTTCGCTGGATTGTCGGTACGTCCTAGAACTCATTATCAAGCGGTGCAGCTCTTTGATGCTCCATCCTCGTTCAACAAATTCAATCGCCAGCCAGTCAAGTAGTTCCGGGTGTGAAGGACGTTCCCCTTTAACTCCGAAATTGCCCAGCGACTTCACCAGCCCCGTTCCGAAATGATGATCCCAGATGCGGTTAACCATCACACGGGCGGTCAGCGGATGGTCAGGACTTGTGAGCCAGCGAGCAAATGCCAGCCGTCGTCCTGTTTTGGGAGTTCCACCCGGAAAAGGAGGAGTCACCTCAAATGGCGTCTGGCCATCCGTTAGCACGGATGGTACTCCCGGGCCGACCAGCCGACCGGGTTTATCATGTTCACCACGCCGAAGAATGTAAGTCGGTGAGGGATCGCTTCTGTCCCACAAAGCACGGATGGTCGTGGAGGGAACCATCTGCCGTCGGACGTCGAGAATCTCAGTTTCAATTCTCTCTACGTCCTGCCTTGCTGACAACACAACTTCCGGCTGTTGGTCGTCCGGAATCAACTCAGCCGTCTGCAGCTTCTCAACGAGCCGGCGCTGAACCTGATTTCGAACGTTGTCAGCAAGCCGAAGTGCTTTCAGAGTCGCCTTGCGATCCTCTTCAGGCTGCGTGGGATAGTGCTGGCGCAGGAGTGTCAATTGAACATTGGCGGTAGCCTGCCTGAGTTCCTTCGCCAGCCTCTTCAGCTCCTTCTCAAGAGGTGGATTGATTCTCGCGACGAGCTGCATTCGTTCGGGGGTGTCGACATTCAGAGATCGATTCCGGAAGCTCAGCCAGTCATGTTCATCAAAAGCTCCCTGGAAGACAGCCTTAAAACGGTAGTAGTCACGCTGAGGAATCGGATCATATTTGTGTGAGTGGCACCGAGCACACTTCATCGTGAGCCCCATGACGCCCGATCCGACGATTCCGACGGCATCATCGATGACTCCCAGCCGCTCCGGCACAAAATTCATTGTACGCGAACCGGTTTGGTCGATTCCCATGCGCAGAAACCCGGTCGCAATCAGGTGCTGCACCATTCGTTCGGTTACGACTTCAGCCGCTTCGTGGTCGAGGAGTTCGTCGCCCGCGATCTGTTCCATCAGGAACTGGTCATAGGGTTTGTCGTCATTGAAAGATCGGATGACATAATCGCGATACTTCCAGGCGACCCGACGAATCGGATCGTTGGTCACGCCCCCTTCGGAATCCGCGTAGCCCGCTACGTCCAGCCAGTACCGGCCCCAGCGTTCGCCGTAGCGTGGAGAAGCAAGAAGTTCGTCGATCATCTTCTCGTACCACTGCGGATCTTTATCAGTTCGCCATCGCTTCAATGACTGCAGATCCGGCGGCAAACCGGTCAGATCCAGGCTGGCACGGCGGATGAGTGTGTTGCGTTCGGCTTCCGCAGAAAACGTCAGATCATGCTCCTGCAGCTTCTCTTCGATGAATTCGTCAATGGATTGCTTGTCGGTTGACTTCTCAGGCGGCTGGAAAGCCCAGTGCTGCCGGTCCCCATCTGCGACGAGTGTATCCGGTTCGGTCGTTGCAACATCAGGTGCGATGTCGAACTCCTTCGCGCCAGCGGAAATCCAATCCCGCAGAATCTGAATTTCAGATGCAGGGGGACGTCTGACGAAGAACTTCAGCAGCAGCTTTTGAGGTGGACATGCTTCTGTTTCAATCCGTTGAATGAGTAGACTCGCATCCGGATCCCCGGCTACTACGACAGGACCGTTCTTCCCACCACGATGGATCGAGTCAGGCGACCGAAGATCTACGCCGCCTTTCTGAAGGCGTGCTCCATGACAGGCAGCACAGCGCAGTAACAGAATCGGAATCACGTCATGCTGAGTGACTTGTGGATCAGGCGTAGCCTGGGGATCGTCGGATGCCGCGCCTGTTTCCAGCCACATTCGGATCGTGTCGCGTTCCTTGTCTGTAAGAGGTGGTTCGCCTTCCGGTGGCATAGTGTCGCCGTCAACCATCAGCCACAGCAGGCTATCGTCAGGTGCGTCAGCGATGAGTGATTCGCCGGACTCACCTCCGTCCCGTAGTTTGGTGATTGACGCCAGATTCAGGTCCGCTTTCTGAACGCGATCAGAATGACATGCGCCACATTTCGCCGAGAGAATCGGGAGGATGTCTGCTTCAAAAACCGGAGGTTCCGCGCCAGCGATGCCCCCCGGAGCGAAAGCAATCGCAGTAGCAGGAAGTATTATCAACAGACAGCGACAGGACATTGCAGAGTTTGCAGCCAGGTGTGGCAACAGGAGATAAGGAACCAACTCAGGACCGTTGTCAATAGCGACCGGTTTATATGATGCCAGACCACCCAACGACTTCACAGAGGCAGCGGATTGTTTCTTCTTCAATTGGTTCAATGTACGGTATGAGTGAATCCAATGAGTTCGGTCGACGGCAGATTTACGAATAGGTGGCAGATGACAATCGGAGATTTCTCACAGCAGGCCGACGCCTATGGAAGTGCGCGTCCCGGATATCCTGTGGGAATCGTCGACCAGTTACTGAGTGATGCCCGTGTCAATCCGGGTGATTCTGTCGTCGATTTCGGTGCCGGAACAGGGATCTTTACTCGCCTGCTGCTCGACCGACACCTGCAGGTCGCGGCGGTCGAACCAAATCTCAGCATGAGAGCCCAGGCGAACTGCGACAGAGCGACCTGGATTGAAGGTTCATTTGAGCGTTGCCCGCTGGCGGATGAGTCACAATCCTGGGCAGTAGCGGCTCAGGCGTTTCATTGGGCCGACCCTGCGACGGCATTGCCGGAGATCCACCGGGTTCTTCGACCGCAAAGCGTATTCTCAGTCCTGTGGAACAATCGATCGGTCGAAGACTGTGCTGCCGTGAAGTGGACGGAGGATGCCATTCGGCGACATGTCCCGGAATTTGCTGAAGCCTACCGACAGCGATCCTGGAACTGTGTCCTGGAGTCAACGGGACATTTCCGGATGCTGGCAACGCATGTGAAACAGCACGTCGTCAGTATGTCCCGCGATCGATATCTGGCACTTTGGCGCAGCCACAATCGACTAAACAACATTGCGGGACCGGAGCGATTCGACCGATTCTTCATCGAGCTGTCTGATTATCTGGATAGCAATCAGCTCGAACAGATCGATGTCGTCTACAACTGCGAAGCCTGGTCGGCTCAGCGTATTGATGCCTGACTGTTCGAACCAACCGTCTGCGTTCAGCCCATCGCAATCACTGTTTCACTTCTTCAAACAACTCCTGTGCCGACGCCTGATACAGGTCAAACGCTGACGCATCACGCTGGCAGGATACGCCTTTGAATACCATCGCGAGCGAACGTCTGTGACGGGTCCGTGAAATATTTGCATCGGCCCGATGAATCGTCATTCCATGATGAGCCACCACGTCGCCAGGGTGCAGCGGGATGGCGATCTCGTTTCCGAAATCGTCTGGAGAGTAGTCAGTAATCCCCTGCGAAAAACCGAGGACCTTCGATCGGGCGTGCTTGCGGAATCCATTGAGATGGGATGCCTTGACGTATCGCAAACAGCCGTTTTCTGTATCAACAGGATCCAGTGCCAGCCAGATCGTCACGACGTTCGATGGCACGAGGCAGAAATAGTAGTTGTCCTGGTGAGGCGGAGTAATGTGAGTTGTCCCTGGTGGCTTGTTGAACCACTCAATCGACTGAGAACCTCCTTCTTCGCCGGTGAGTGTTCTGCCGAGTTCGAGCCACCGGGGATGTTGTGAATACTCAGCAAACCAGGGATCGCATTCCATTCGGTGCATCTGTCGCAGTGTTTCCGGCTGACTGCGGTCCTGATAAAACGCGTCCGTATCCGGTCGATGCGGAACGACGTCGCTGACGTATCGATCAAGGTTGACTTTTAGTTCGGCCAGTTCTTGGGCGCTCAGGAACTCAGGAATGACGACATATCCGTCCCTGTCGTAGGATTCCTTGTGCGTCTGGCCAGCCATCTGAATGCTCCGTCTACGGAAAGGCGGGAAGGTCTCTGGTTCGCTGAACTGAATTGGATGCAGGGTATTGTCGTCGAATGTGCTATGTCGACAGCCAGCCTCTATTGGTTCAGCCATTCATCCAGATGTTCATGGACGAACTCGTCGTCATTGAGTTCCGGATACGCTGCATAGATGCGATCGATTTCTTCAAACTGCCCTCGACTCAGGGTTTCCTGTTCGTCCAGACACCAGATTCCTTCCAGCAGCCCCTGCCGCCGCAGCACCTCGTGCAGGCCGGGAATACATCCCCGGAAACCGTTCGCCGCATCAAAGAAGACCGCGTTGCAATCCGTCACTGCGGTGTTGAGACGAACGATTTCCATCGGCATGCTTTCAGCATTACTCCTGACAGCCTGGCATTGCTTCAGATGCTGGATGGCCCGACTTGTCCACACGGCCCAGTGCCCGAGTAGTCCTCCTGCGATACGGCGAGTGATCGACGTGCCGTCCTGGTGGAACGAAAATGGTGATGCCAGATCCAGAATGATGTTGTCATCGTTGCCGGTGTAGAGAGCAATGTCTTCGCGACCCGATTCAATGACAGCCCGAATCACATCAAACGTTCGGTAACGATTGAATGGAGCCATCTTGATGGCAACGACGTTCTCAATCGTACAGAAGTCACGCCAGAATCTGTGCGACAGTTCACGTCCGCCAACATCGGGATTGAGGTAAAATCCGAAGACGGGAATGACATCTGCAACAGATCGACAATGACGGATCAATGCCGAATCATCAGTTCCCTTTAAGGCGGACAGGTTCAACAGACCGGCGTGATAGCCAAGATCCCGAACCGTTGTTGCTTCGGCCACAGCCTGCGCTGTGTCACCGCAGACGCCGGCGACACGCACGAGTGGCGATGAGCTAACCGCATCCGCTCGGTCCATCTCTTCTGCTGCCAGAGACAGGACCGGTTCCAACAACCCAAACTTTGGATCACGGATCGCAAACTGAGTGGTATGCACACCAACGGCCAGTCCACCAACTCTGCTGGCGATGTAGTACCGAGACAAGGCCCGTTGCCGACGTTCATCGAGTTTTCGATTCGAAGTCAGCGCAAGAGGGTGAGCAGGAATCGCAATGCCGCCTTGGAGTTTTCGTCGAATCTGATTGTTCATTCCTGAGCAGCCTGGTCCGTTCTCACGATTCTTCTCTCGGCCCCAATTCGGTTCGGGACCGGATGGGCCTGTTCTAAAACACACCTGTGCGTGACTCAAAATGAGTGGGTTTACCCAGGAGCGGCCGCTCATTCTGAATCCAGTCAACAATCAAGGGTACCATCTGATCGAATGAGACTCGCGGCAAACCGTAACGTGCATGGCCAATGGATCCATCATTCAGAAGTGCGTCGGGGGATTCCGCGCCGACGACATGCAACTGCTTGCCGAAGGCGTCTGCAAACGTTTCACACACCGAGCGAATCTTCAGAATCTCCGGGCCAGACACGTTGATCGCGAACGCGGGAACTCCGGCATCCGCCAACGCACAGATCGACATCGCGTTGGCATCCCCCTGCCAGATAACATTGACGTGGCCCATTGATACATCAATCGGCTGTTCATTGAACACCTGCAATGCCAGATCGATCAGCACACCATATCGCAGCTCCGTCGCATAGTTGAGGCGGATTAAGCACGTGGGTGTCTGCCGCGTGCTGCAGAAGTATTGATAGGTTCTTTCGCGGCCGAGGGCACTCATGGCATACTCGCCAACCGGTGCCAAAGTGTCAGTTTCCTTTGAACCACGACCAGCAGCTGAAACCAGACTGTAGACATTTCCGGTGGAAAACGCTGCGATCCGGCTATCGCAGTACTTTTGGCAAATGAGTGAAGGAAGGAACGTATTCATCGCCCACGTGAGATGCTCGTTGCCGGTAGTTCCAAACTTCATTGCAGCCATGGCAATGACATTGGGAGCGTCGGGCAGGCTGTTCACAAAGTCCGGGTTCAGCAGATCTCCCGCAATCGTCTCAATTCCCCAATCGTTAAGCTGATCGCGAAGTGACTCGTTAGAGAAACGACTTACGCCAATCACTCGTCGATCGATGCCGGCCTGCTTTGTCGCGCGCACAACCATACGGCCGAGCGTAGGGCCCATCTTGCCACCAATACCGAGCAAGACAATATCCCCGGGACATTGCTGCATCGTTTCCACAACCTTCTCGGTCGGTGTACTCAGCAGCTCGTCGAGCTGTTCGACATTTGAAATGTTCAACGAAGTCTCAGTCCATCACTCATTGAATTTGAATGAGTACAAATCCGCGTCTTTGATCGAGAACCGCAGACGCACCGCCTTGCCGGACAGTGTCGACACGTCGCTCCCCTGCTTCCATGTGACGACTCGTTCAATCTCATTGCCGATTTGCTCGGTCGCGTCGTCAAGAGAATAGCCGGGGACCGCCGCCCCGGATACATCCTGGATTTCCACTCGGATACTTCCGGCAGCGGACGTGCCAAAATTGATGGCGAGCTCTCTGCCGGAGAAAGTAATTGGTTTTGTAACGAGTTCGCCTCCGGCATACGCAGCCTGAGCCGACGCAAATCCATCCAGCCTCATGGAGTAGCGATGCAGATGCGACGTCGGCTGAGCGTAGTCCTGATTCAGGTAGACGGACATCTCCGCAGGACCGGTTTGCACCACGTTTAGCGCGGGATAATTTGTTCGTGACACCCAGTTCTGAGCTCCGATCCCAGGACGAACAAACCCGCCGAGAAATGTGCGGTCGTACGTGTCACCACCGCGCGACGTCATCAGGATCGCATCAGACGTGTCGTTGAAATATGTGGGATCAACGTTGATTGCTTTGGCCTGTTCATCCGACAGCACCTTTCTGCCGGGCATGAAGCGTGCCGCAATGGAAATGTAAAGGTGGGGTGCCCGAAAGTACGGATGCGTCTGGTTTGTGTAGAGGTGTTCGATGGGAGCTTCACCACCTTTGTGACGATATTGCATCAGAACCGGCTCGGTCCAGTTGAGAAAATCACGACTTGTCGACCGACAGATTCGGCGAATACCATTCTTGAAGACTCGGAAGTAGCAAAGGTACTGCTGCTCTTCAGCCGACCAGAACACGAGGTTTTGAGAATCAAACATGTGCCGGTATGGAACCATGTCTTTTGAAAGGATTGCCTTCTCCTGCATTCTGGACCAGTGAATACCGTCGGGAGAAGACCACGCGATGAGGCCGCTGTTAACCGTTCCCCCGATAGCTTTGTAGCGCTGTTCGGCAGGCACGTCCGGCCGGGAATCAAGCATCGGGCAGAAGTTGTGCGTCACCGGAGGAGCGTCGGCGAGGACGATATTGTTCTTTGAATCTCCCGCAACTTCGAAGAGGTTCAGATCGGGCTTCGTCCAGTGGATTCCATCCGACGATTCGGCATAGCAGTAGACTTCACCGGAATCACCATCGCGTCCACGCTCGGGGCGACCTCGGTAGTACAACTTATAATGCTCCGTATCCTTGATAACCGTAACATATCCACAGAACAAACCCTCCCACGGCTTGTCGAACTCCAGAGTCACACCCTCGTCTCGCGGTCGGTTCAGTGTCAGGCGGACATTATCAAGCTGGTCAATCAGAAAATGGTCAACAAACAGCTCGCGACGGCTGCCAATGTCAATGGTCACCGGCTCAGCACACCGTGCAGTCGGGTGGAGAAAAGAAGTTCCGGCGTTACACAGAACCAGAACAGTCAGCAGATGTCGCATAGTCAACGAGCCTCAGGAACGATGTCAGACTTGACAGAATTGGTGAAGAATTGTGCGCGGTCCAATTGTCAGGTCTCACTCGCGGAATTGCAAACCTTTCCCTCTGCGCCATGGTGGCCGAAGCAATCGGTGTCAGGAGGATCGGACGTGTTTACAGATGCAGCTTGAATCTGCTGTCATGTCGCTGCGTTCCGCTCTACACTTCGGCGAGTCAGGAGCGATTGCTCCTGAATGGAAGTCACTAATGTCGGTTGGGTGTTGCTGAGTGAAAGAACGATGATGACTGGACGGGTTCTGTTGTGTTGTCTATCGGGGCTGATACAGGGAATTGGCTCATCCCCGTCGCTGGCTGCAGACGAAAGTCCGAACGATGCGTTTATGGCGCCACCGCAGCATATTGCCTCACCTCGGCTGCCGGATCACGCGCCGACCAATCGTGCGTTTCAGGGAATTCCCAGTCTGGCGGTAGCTCCCGAAGGCCGATTGTGGGCGAACTGGTACGCAGGAGTCACGCCCGCAGAAGATCACAATAACTATGTCGTCGTCAGTACGAGCGGTGATGCCGGTGATTCGTGGACGGAAGCACTCGTGATCGATCCGGATGGCAGTGGCCCGGTCAGAGCCTTCGATCCGGAACTCTGGCTGGCACCTACTGGACGTTTGTATGTGTTTTGGGCTCAGACGACCGGACACGACGGTTCGGTTGCTGGCGTTTGGTGCATCCATACGAATGGTCCCGATGCCGCGCAGCCGAAGTGGAGCGAACCTCACCGCCTGACTGACGGGATTATGATGTGCAAACCCACCGTGCTCAGCACGGGCGAATGGATTCTGCCGGCGTCCACCTGGCGTAATACCGACTCGAGTGCCCGGTTGGTGGTCTCCTCCGATCAGGGTGACTCCTGGTCCCTGAGAGGATCCTGCAACGTTCCAAAGGATGTCCGAGCGTTTGACGAACACATGATTACAGAACGTCGTGATGGATCACTGTGGATGCTGGCTCGCACAAAGTACGGCATCGGAGAAAGTGTCTCGACTGATCGTGGTGCAACGTGGCCGGATCTGGCGCCATCAAAGATCGCGCATCCCAGTGCGAGGTTCTTCATCCGTCGTCTGGTCTCAGGCAATCTTCTGCTCGTGAAACACGGTGCTCTCGACAAGAGTTCCGGACGCTCGCACCTGACCGCGTACGTATCGAAGGATGATGGTGCGACGTGGGGCGGTGGTCTGCTGCTGGACGAACGAAAGTCGGTTTCCTACCCGGATGGACAGCAAACGTCGGATGGCCGAATTCACATCATCTATGATTTCAGCAGAACCGGAGACCGATATATTCTCATGGCAACGTTCCGTGAGAAAGACGTCAATGCCGGAAAACAGATGAGTGAAGATGTACAGTTACGACAACTGGTGAGTGATGGGTCGGGTGGCCAGAAAGAGCCATTGGCTGCCCAATAAACTCAAGATCTGATGGCTCTCGAAACATCTGACGACAGTCTAAGGAACATCACGGCTGATGCTCGCGATTCTCTCTCCCGCCAAGACGCTTGATATGACACCGCGTGTTAAGCGGCTGTCGCATACGGTTCCCGTGTTACTCGATCAGTCTGAAGAACTGGTGAGTGTTCTGAAGAAGAAGAGCGAGCCGCAGCTTGCGAAACTGATGAACATCAGCAGCCAACTGGCGACGCTCAACCGCGACCGATACTCCGAGTGGTCCATTCCGTTCTCACCGGAGAACGCTAAGCAGTGTCTGCTCGCGTTTCGAGGCGACGTCTACCAGGGTCTCGAAGCCGACACTTTCAAAAAGGCCGACTTCGACTTTGCTCAAAAGCACCTGCGCATCCTCTCCGGACTGTATGGCATCCTGCGGCCACTTGATCTGATCCAGGCGTATCGACTCGAAATGGGCACGCCGTTGAAGACCAAACGAGGGAAAGATCTTTACAGCTTCTGGGCCCATCAAATCACCGACGAACTAAACGGCGCTCTCGCAGCGCAACGCGGAAAGCACCTCATCAATCTGGCATCGAACGAGTACTTTAAATCAATCAATACAAAGAGCCTGAACGCCGAAATCTTCACGCCTGTATTCAAGGATCTGAAGAATGGCAAATACAAGCTCATCAGCTTCTTTGCCAAAAAGGCTCGAGGCATGATGGCAGACTACATCATCCGCAACCGTCTCAAACAGCCGGGCGAACTACGTGGATTCAACACCGCAGGATACGCTTTCAATCCTGAGCTGTCAGATGACCACACACTCACATTCACCCGAGATGCACCGCCAGCAGTGTGATGCTGGAGTCTCAGCCCTCCATCACAATCCCGGCGAGCAGCGCGACGTTAGTCCGCTGAGACCGTTCAGTCTGCCGAAGTTTGGCTGCGAACGTATGGGGACTCGACTTCCGTCGGACGCGGGATCTGGCATCCGTCTAAAGCCGAACTGAATCGACGCCATTTTTCGAGTGGAATCTCGGGACCTGCGAAGGTGAGTGATTGAATTGTCTCAATTCGGATCAGATGCGGTAGGCTTTCTTCAGTAAGTTTGGAGCCGACCAGTGTCAATTTCTTGTCTTCACATAGCGAACTGAGCTGTGCTGCCGTCTTGTTTGTCGCGCCATATACCGTGAGGTGTATGACAGCTGTCAACTGACAGATTGCAGAAAGGTTTTCATCCGTGACCTGGGACGCATCAACGCCAACAGATGTGAGAGCGGGGAACGTCGCAAGGTAACTCACGCCCTCGGCTGTTACCTCAGTATTTGCAATACTCACAGCCTCAAGATTCGGGCACGATGCCAACGACCGCAAACCTGTATCCGATACACCAGTGCCGTTGGCGTTCAGGAACCGAAGGCACTTCATTTTCCGAAACGCGTGGACACCTTCGTCAGTGATGGACGAGTCTTCCAGAATGAGGCTCAATCGGTCGTGGTTCTGCAGTTGGTCGCGGTGATCCAGCAACCAACGATTGGTGACGGTACCGGCGGGGAACCTGATGGCATCATAGTGCCCCCCAGCTCCCGTGAGATTCCTCCAGATTCTGGACAGCGTCAATGACGTTCGCTCAAAAAGACGGGACGGTTTGAGCGGGGTTGGTCCCAGATAGCTGCCGCCGATCGCTTCTACTTCGGCTTCAAAAGATCGAGGGGCGAACTGCCAGCCAACGGCACCGACGCCAGCCAACAGACAAACCAGAATCATGATCCGCCGCAATCGTCGGCCGCTCATCTGCGTTTTCCGGTGTCACCAGTGAGAGATCTCGGACTCATGTGTTAACAGTCAGTGTATAGGACCGGTGGTGAGCCAGCGAGCATTTCCTACAGGGCATCGTGCCTGTCACGAAAAGGTCAGCACTCTGCGATCTCGAGTGGTCAAAAGGCAAGAAGTCCGGGCAAATTGCTGCAGAAACGGTCAAATCCTCTGAATCTTCCGGAGTAAATCTGAGTGCGGATGATAATGATCTATTAGAAAGCCACGTGTGTCCGTCCGGTTTCGGTGCGATCCATCGCCGATCCCGCGCTGATCGACGGCCGCGAGCTTCTACAGCATTCTACTTTTTTGTGGACGTTCTGGCTCGTGGG
>Ga0180430_10000192_pt1 | contig 69999 bp, 64 predicted proteins | sample SS_ome_9_FD_132999 | JGI IMG/M metagenome (GOLD analysis project Ga0180430, IMG submission 132999) | Hypersaline lake sediment archaeal communities from the Salton Sea, California, USA - SS_1_S_2 metaG | ecosystem: Environmental > Aquatic > Non-marine Saline and Alkaline > Hypersaline >...
GGCCCCCAGGAGGCGGGCCGGCCCGCGAGCTGACGCTCGCGCGCGACGCAGTAGGCAATGAGCGCGACGAGCACGCCCATCGCGGCGAGCAGCGTCATGCGCTGCACGACGTAGAGAACGCTGCTTAGGTTGATCGGGTGTACCGCCCACAGTGCGACGACGACCGCGGCCAAGAGCACGGGAACCGGTTGCGACGGCGGCGCGAGGCGCGCCAGCAAGCAGCGCAGCAGCACCAGCAGCAAGCCCGCGTTCAACAGGTGAAGAACGACATTGGCGAGCTTGAAGTGAAAGGCGTCCGGGCCGCCCAGCGTGCGGTCGAGAGCGAAGGAGAGCATCGCGAACGGGCGCAGCAGCGGGCCCGTGCGGGTCGAGAACGCGGCGTCGAGGAGCGTTGCAGGGGCGAAATTCGCGAGAGTCAGCGTGGGGTTGTCGACGATGACGTGGTAATCGTCGAAGGCGAAATCACCGTGCAGGCCGGACCAGTAAACGCCGGCGGTCAGGACGGCGATGGCGAGCCAGGCGGCGAGCAGTAGGCGGGTCATGAAGCGAGGCGCAAAAAAAAGCACGCCGCGTTGCCGCGGCGTGCTCTTGGTTTCCGGTTCTCAGCCTGATTAGTTGCGGCAGGAGGACGGAAGGTACTTGTTCTCGATGGTGGTATCGCCACCTCCGCACGTCCAAACGACTTGGCCATCGTTATCGTTGGGAATCAGTTGCAGAAGAGCACCCTCAATCGGGCCGCCAGAGAAGGTGATCTGGATAGTGCCGTTGGACGGCGAGTCGGTGACCAAGACCTGACGCACTGCATTGCCCCTGATCGACTGGGGCGAAGACATGCCCGCCTGGCCATTGCTGGTCGGCAACGAGCCTTCGCTGGAGAAGTACTCCGCAACGGAAGTCTTCGCACCGGATGCGAGGCTCAGACCCTCGGTGACCTTGGCGCGAACGGTGTAGTCCTGGTAGGCCGGGATGGCGACAGCGGCCAGGATGCCGATGATCGCGACCACGATCATGAGTTCGATGAGCGTAAAACCTTGCTGCTTGTTCATGTTGACTGTCTCCTCGAGTCAAAACGTCGTTGGTATCCGCGCGGCCGGTGCTCAGCTGCCTGCCCCGCGGTCTCCCGGGGTGCCGGTGGTCTGGGATGACCCGCCTGCGACTGCGGGAGACGTATGCAGCGGGCGTGCCAACTTTGCCGGATCGCGCGTTTTTGCCTGCATGACGCGGTTCTTGTCCGCATGGGCGTGCCGCTGGTCTCCCTGACGGCCGCCGCTCCGCGGCGAGGCGCGGCACAATGTGACGTTGAGCGTCACTAGCCGACGGCCGCGAAGTGACGCAGCAGGAGCGACGGGCCACGGCTGACGGAGCGGAACCTGCCGTGGGCTTACGTCGCGCCCGCGACCTCACTCGATGCCGAGCTTCTCCAGTCGATAGCGCAGCGCGCGGAAGCTGATGCCGAGCAGCTTGGCCGCCTGGGTCTTGTTCCAGCGCGTGCGTTCCAGCGCCTCGGTGATGCGCTGGCGCTCGACGTCGTCCAGGTAGGCCTGCAGCTCGGCCCCGCCGGCCGGCGGGGCAGCCGGATTGGGGGCAGCGGACGTGCCAGGCGGCGCAGTGGCGGCTAGCGGGCTGCCGGTGCCGGCTGCGGGGGGCGCCGCGGTTTCTGCAGCAGCGCCGTTCAGGCGCAGGTCGGCTGCGTGGATCTCGTCGTTCTCGCACAGCGTCAGGGCGCGCTCGAGGATGTTCTCGAGCTCGCGCACGTTGCCGGGGAAGTCGTAGGCGACCAGCGCATCGCGCGCCGCGCGCCCCAGGGCCGGCGTCGGCACACCGAACTCGGCGGCCTTCTGCGCGAGGAAATGGTCGATGAGCAGCTCGACGTCGTCGCGCCGCTCGCGCAGCGGCGGCACGTGCAGCTCGATGACGTTGAGGCGGTAGTAGAGGTCCTGGCGGAACGCGCCGCGCTCGACCAGCGCGGCGAGATTCTTGTGGGTGGCGCACAGGATGCGGCAATCGACCGGGAGTTCTTCCTCGGCACCGACCGCGCGCACGCGCTTCTCCTGGATGGCGCGGAGCAGCTTGACCTGCATGTGCAGTGGCAGCTCGGCGACTTCGTCGAGGAACAGGGTGCCGCCGTCGGCGGCCTGGAACAGGCCGGGCTTGTCGGCCACGGCGCCGGTGAAACTGCCCTTGCGGTGTCCGAACAGCTCGCTCTCCATCAGTTCGTCCGGGATCGCGCCGCAGTTGACCGGCACGAACGCGGCCTCCGCGCGCGCGCCCTGCTCATGAATGAGCCGCGCGACGAGCTCCTTGCCGGTGCCCGACTCGCCGCTGATGTAGACCGGTGCCTGGCTGCGCGCGAGCTTGGCGACGGTCGCGCGCAGGCGCTCGATCGGCGCCGATTGCCCGATCAGCGCACGCGAGGACTCCGCCGGCGTGCCGCGCAGGCGCAGCGCCTGGGCGACGAGGTTGCGCAGGTCCTTGAGATCGACCGGCTTGGTGACGAAATCGAAGGCGCCGGATTTGAGCGCCTGGATGGCCGATTCCATGTTGCCGTGTGCGGTGATGACCGCGATCGGCAGGCGCGGATAGCGCCGTGCGACGAGCGCGACGAGATCGAGGCCGTTGCCGTCGGGCAGCCGCATGTCGGTCAGGCAGAGATCGAAATGCTCCGCTCGCAGCAGCGACTCGGCCTCGTTCATGTTGGCCGCCGCGGTGCTGGCGACATCCATCCGCGCTAGGGTGATGGACAGCAGTTCGCGGATATCGGGTTCGTCGTCGACGATCAGGGCGCGATGTTCGCTCATAGCTCGCCCGTCCGTTGCTGGCGATTGGGATGGGTGAAGGTGATGCGAAAACGGCAGCCGCCCGAGCCCGGCACGAGCTGCAGCGCCGCCTGGTTCGACTCGCACATCTCGCGCGCGATGTACAGGCCGAGGCCGGTACCGTCGGTCTCGGAGGTCGCGAACGGCTCGAACAGGCGATCGGCGATGGCCGGGTCGAGCCCGGGACCGGAATCCTGCAGGTCGACGAACGGACGCCCGTTGCCCGGATTGACCCCGGCCTCGAACAGCAGCCGCGGCCGCTCGCGCGCGTAGCGCAGCGCGTTCTCGCTCAGGTTCCACAGCACCTGGTGCAGCTGGGTCTTGTCCATCCTGACCACGATCGGCTCCTCCTGCCAGCGCGTCTGGATGTCCTCATCGGCCAGTGTAAAGCGTTGCTGAAGCTCCTGCCGGAAGCCGTCGAACCAGGCGATCAGGTCGAAACTCTCGGGCACCACGTCCTTGCGCCGGCCGAGCGTGAGGATGTTCTCGATGATGGTGTTCACGCGCTGCGTGTGCTGCAGCATGATCTCGATCAGGCGCCGGTCCTCGGCGGCCAGCCCGGGCGACTCGGAGAGCAGCTGTCCGGCATGGCTGATCGCCCCGAGCGGGTTGCGGATCTCGTGCGCGATGCTTGCGGTCAGCCGTCCCAGCGAGGCGAGCTTGAGCTGCTGCGCGCGCTGGCGCGTCTCCGCGGCATCCTCGAGAAACACCAGCGTGCCGGTATGGCCGGCCGCGCCAAGCTCGGTGAACGAGACCAGGGCATTGATATTGCCGCGCCCGGTGATGGTGTTCTCGGGGTTCTCGCCGGTACGCACCCAGCCCTGGTAGGCATGCTCGAGCTGGCGCGACAGGTTGCCGAGCGCAACGCCGGCCACGGGCGGCGCGTCGCGGCCGAGGATCTCGCTCGCCGCATCGTTCATCAGCACCACGCGGCTGTCGCCGTCGAGCGCCATGATGCCGGCGCGCATGCGCCGGACGATGTGCTCGTTGAGCAGCGACAGGTTCTCGATGTCGATGGCGCGGCGCGCTGCCAGCGCCTCGCCGCGCCGCGCCCGCTCGGCCAGCGCCGAGGCCAGTATGGCGGTGCCGAAGCAGGCCGCGCCGAGCAGGCCGGCCTGGGTGTAGTTGGCGCTCGCGTAGCCGAGGTAGAGCATGCCGAACACCGTCTCGCCGAGAAACGCGAGGCTCGCGAGCGCGGCGAAGAACACGCCCGCGCGGCCCGTCGCGAGCAGGCAGGTTCCGGCGACGGCGACGACGAGCAGCATGCCGAGCCCGCTGGTGACGCCGCCGGCGGCGTGCATCATCACGGTGATGGCGATGACGTCGACGACGGTGAGGCCGTAGACCAGGGCACGATACGGAAAGGTCCGCTGCTCGATGAAGAACTGCGCCACGACCGCGCCGACCGCGTAGGCCACGGCCGCGCCGGCGAACAGCCGGGCGTCGAGCTGCATCAGGCTGGGCGGCATCTTGCCCGAGAGCACGAGCACGGCGAACAGCCCCGAAATGACGATGCGGTAGAAGTTGAAGTAGCGCAGCGCGCTCCAGTTGGTCAGCGCCACGCGCTGGCGCACATCCGCCTCGCGCGTGGCGGGCAATGCGGCGCTCATGCGCGCGATTGCTCCGCGTGCTCGCGCGAGCAATAGCTGCGGCCGTCCGACTCGACGGCTTCGTCGCGCGGCAGGTAGACCTGGCAGTGCGCGCAGCGCACGGTGCGCGCGTCGATCGCCGGGCGCTCCCCCGGGGCCGCGGCGCGCCCGCGCATGCCGCGCACGAACATGACGATGGCGCCGATGACGAGGAGTCCGATGAGAAGCCGAGCGAGCATGTGCGAGCCTGCGATTGGAAATGGTGCGCCGGGCGAAATCGAACACCGGCCACGAATCTCGCCGCGACGATCCTGGCCTGCCCCCGTTTCGGTCCGTTTGGTCGTATGGTCGCCCGCCGACCGCCGCGACTCAAGGCGGTTGATGATAAGCTTCCGCGTCGGAACCCGACGCCGGCTCCGCCAGCGCACGCACGCCGGTCCGCGCGGCAACATGCCGCGGCGGCACGCGTCGTCGCGCGCCTGGCGCCACGGCCGCAGCCGGCACGCGGCGTAGTCCGCGCGGGTCGTCGATCACTATGCTTACCCGGACGTAGACAGGGGGAAACATGAATCTGCACGAGTACCAGGCCAAGCGGCTGTTCGCCGACTATGGCATTCCGGTCCAGGACGGCGACGTCGCGACCAGCGCGCAAGAAGCCGTCGAACGGGCCCGCACCCTGGGCGGCGACGCCTGGCTGGTCAAGGCCCAGGTCCACGCGGGCGGGCGCGGCAAGGCCGGCGGCGTCAAGTTCACGCGCGATCTCGCCGAGCTCGAGCAGACCGCCGCCAGCCTGCTCGGTTCACAGCTGGTGACCAAGCAGTCGGCACCCGACGGCCAGCCCGTCAACTGCGTGCTCATCGCCGCTGCTGCCGACATCGCCCACGAACTCTACCTCGGCGCGGTGGTCGACCGCGGCACGCGCCGGGTCTCGTTCATGGCCTCGCGCGCCGGCGGCATGGACATCGAGGAAGTGGCCGCCACCACGCCCGAGAAGATCATCACCTTCAGCGTCGACCCGGTGCTCGGACTGCAGGACTACCAGTGCCGCCAGATGGCCTTCGCGCTCGAACTCGACAAGGATCAGCGCAAACAGCTCCAGGGAATCCTCGCCGGACTCTACCGCCTGTTCTGCGCCCGAGACCTGAGCCTGGTCGAGATCAACCCCCTCGCCATCCTCACCGACGGCTCGCTGTGCGCGCTCGACGCCAAGATCAACGTCGACGACAACGCCCTCTACCGGCAGGACATCGCTGACTGGCGCGATGCCAGCCAGGAGGACGAGAAGGAGCGCCGCGCCAAGGAGTTCGACCTCAACTACGTCACCCTCGACGGCAACATCGCCTGCATGGTCAACGGCGCCGGCCTCGCCATGGCGACGATGGACATCATCAAGCTGTCCGGCGGCGAGCCGGCCAATTTCCTCGACGTCGGCGGCGGCACCACGGCCGCGCGTGTCGCCGAGGCGTTCAAGATCATTGTCTCGGACGGCAACGTCAAAGCAATCCTCGTCAACATCTTCGGCGGCATCGTGCGCTGCGACCTCATCGCCGAGGGCATCATCACGGCGGTCAAGGAGGTCGGCGTGAACGTGCCGGTGGTCGTGCGCCTCGAGGGCACCAACGTCAACGAGGGCAAGGAGATGCTGGCCTCGAGCGGGCTGGCCATTCTCAGTGCGGAAAACCTCGCCGACGCCGCGGCGAAGGTCGTCGCGGCAGCCAAAGGGAGCAACTGATGTCGATTCTCGTCAACAAGAACACCCGCGTGCTGGTGCAGGGTTTCACCGGCAAGCAGGGCACTTTTCACGCCGAGCAGGCGATTGCATACGGCACACATATCGTGGGTGGCGTAACCCCCGGGCGCGGCGGTGAGAAGCATCTCGACCGCCCCATCTTCGACACCGTCGCCGACGGCGTCGCCGCCACCGGCGCCGAGGCCTCGGTGATCTTCGTGCCGCCGCCGTTCGCCGCCGACGCCATCGCCGAGGCAGCCGATGCCGGCATCAAGCTGATCGTGTGCATCACCGAGGGCATCCCGGTACTCGACATGCTGCGCGTGAAGGCAAGCCTGACGGCGCGCGGTGACGTCTACCTCGTCGGTCCCAACTGCCCCGGCGTGATCACCCCCGGCCAGTGCAAGATCGGCATCATGCCGGGCGCCATCCACCAGGCCGGCAAGATCGGCATCGTCTCACGCTCGGGTACGCTGACCTACGAGGCCGTGCACCAGACCACCGCCGCCGGGCTCGGCCAGAGCACTTGCGTCGGTATCGGTGGCGACCCCATCCACGGCATGAACTTCATCGACTGCCTGGCGCTGTTCCAGGACGACGCCCAGACCGAGGGCATCATCATGGTCGGCGAAATCGGCGGCTCGGCCGAAGAGGAAGCCGCGGCCTTCATCAAGGAAAACGTGACGAAGCCGGTCGTCGGCTACATCGCCGGCGTCACTGCCCCGCCCGGCAAGCGCATGGGCCACGCCGGCGCCATCATCTCCGGCGGCAAGGGCACGGCCGACGATAAGTTCGCTGCGCTCGAAGCGGCCGGCGTCACCACCGTGCGCTCGCCGGCCGAGCTAGGCTCGGCCATGGCCAAGGCGCTCGGCTGAGCGTACCCGGAGTCACCCGTGCCGCGCCACGCGGCACGGGTGAGCAGGACATTCGATGACGGCATCCCTGCGACTGGTGCTGGCCCAGGCCGACTTCTGCGTCGGTGACATCGCCGGCAACACGACGCGCATCATCGACCTGGTGCGCACCGCCCGGGTCGAGCATCGCGCCCACGCGATCGTCTTCCCCGAGCTGGCGGTGACCGGTTACCCGCCGGAGGACCTGCTGTTCCGCCCGGGGCTGCATCGCCGCGTGCGTACCGCGCTCGACGCCATCGCGGCGGCCCAACCGGACATCCACGTCGTGCTCGGCTACCCCGAGCGCGATGGCGCGAGCACCTACAACAGCGCCGCGGTTTTCCATGGTGGCCGCCAGGTCGCCAACTACCGCAAGCAGCGGCTACCCAACTACTCGGTGTTCGACGAGAAGCGCTACTTCGAGCCCGGCACCGCAGCGACGGTCATCGAACTCGGCGGCGTGCGCGTGGGGCTGAGCATCTGCGAGGACATCTGGGCGCCGCAGACCGCGGCCCAGGCGGCCGCGGCCGGCGCCGAGCTCATCTGCAACCTCAACGCCTCGCCCTATCACATGGGCAAGGCGGTCGAGCGCACCAATGCCGTGACGGCAGCGGCACACGCGGCCGGCCTGCCGGTGGTCTACGTCAATACCGTCGGCGGGCAGGACGAGCTCATTTTCGATGGCGGTTCGTTCGCGCTCGACGCGCGCGGCGTGGTCACCGCGCTCGCGCCGAGTTTTGTCGAGGATCTGCTGGTCGTCGACATCGAGCGCACCGCCGATGGCCTGGTCCCGCGCGGCACACTCGCCACCACGCCCGATGCGGACGCCGCGGTCTACCAGGCGCTGGTGCTCGGCATTCGCGATTACGTGCGCAAGAACCGCTTCAAGGGCTGCGTACTGGGCCTCTCCGGAGGTATCGACTCGGCGCTGACCCTGGCGCTGGCGGTCGACGCACTCGGCGCCGAGTGCGTCACGGCCGTGTCCATGCCGTCGCGTTACACCGCCGACATGAGCATCGACGACGCGCGCGAGGAAGCCGCGCGGCTCGGCTGCGCGTTCCATGTCGTGCCGATCGAAGGGCCGGTCAAGGCCTTCGGCGAGGTACTCGCACCCCTGCTCGGCGGCGCGGTCGACGGCGTCACCGCGCAGAACGTCCAGGCGCGCAGCCGCGGCGTCATCCTAATGGCGCAATCGAACGCCAGCGGTAGCATCGTGCTCGCGACCGGCAACAAGAGCGAGATGGCGGTCGGTTACGCGACGCTGTACGGCGACATGGCGGGCGGCTTCGCGCCGCTCAAGGACATTCCCAAAACGCTCGTCTACCGCCTCTCGCGCTGGCGCAACCGTGCCGGCGAGGTCATTCCACCGCGCGTCATAGAACGGCCGCCGACGGCCGAGCTCGCGCCCGACCAGAAGGATTCGGACAGCCTGCCCCCGTACGAGATCCTGGACCCCATCCTCGAGCGTTACATCGAGCAGGACATGACGCCGCGCGAGATTGCCGAGCACGGTTTCGACATCGAGGTAGTGCGCCGCGTCGCCCAGATGGTCGACCGTAACGAGTACAAGCGCCGTCAGGCGGCACCCGGTGTGCGCATTTCCAAACGCGCGTTCGGACGCGACCGCCGCTTCCCCATCACCTCGCGCTACGACGAACAGCAGCCGTCGTCCTGAGCGCCGCCGCACCCGCCGGTCAGTCGCCAGGCGGGCGCCGCTGCACGCGGCGGACCGCGCGCCGCAGGCGATCCGCCTCAGCGCACGCGGGTCTGCTTCACTTCCTCGATGCCGGGATGGTTCGGGTAGTTGATTTCCAGCACCCGCATGGCATCGGCGGCGAGCTCGTTGAGTTCGAGCACCTTGTACGACTTGGCCATCAGCACCAGTGCCTCCGGCATCGCCGGCGTCTGCTGGTAGTTCTCGACCACGTATCGCGCACGGTTGGCGGCGGCGACGAAGGCGCCGCGGCGCATGTAGTAATTGGCCACGTTGACTTCGTGCTGGGCGAGGATGTTGCGCAGGAAGCGCATGCGCTTCTGGGCATCTTCGACGTAGATGCTGTCGGGGAAGCGCTTGATCAGCTCGCTGAAATCGTTGAACGACTCGAGGGTGACACCGGGGTCGCGTTGCGACGGGTCCTTCGGCAGGTAGCGCTCGGTCAGGCCGTAGCCGCGGCCGAAGTTGATCAGCCCGCGCAGGTAGAAGGCGTAAGCCATGTGCTCGTGCGACGGGTAGAGCTTGATGAAGCGATCGATCGTCGCGATCGCCTGACCGGGGTCATCGGTGCGATAGTAGCAATAGGCGAGTTCGAGCTGGGCATGCTGGGTATACGCGCCGAACGGATAGCGCGATTGCAGCTTCTCGTAGAAATCGATGGCGCCGGTACACGAGCCCGAGTCGAGACGTTGCTTGGCCGCGTGGTAGAGGCGATCCTCGGGCCACTTGGCGGCCTCGCGGTCACGATCGGACTGGCTCTGGAAATAGCCGCAGCCGGACAGGGCGAACAGCAACAGCAGGCCGGCGGCACGAAACAGGGGTTGGGTGATCAATGATCTCATCGGGCTGGGGCGCTCTCGAGGCAGCGCGCGGTGGACGGCAGCGCATCTTAGCGCAGCGCCCGGAAAAGCGACAATCGCGACGATGAGCGAGCTCCATACCGAGCGGCACGCCCTGTGCGTGCCGCCGGAACTCGACGGGCTGCGCTTCGACCAGGCGCTGGCCAGGCTGCTGCCGCAGTACTCGCGTTCCGCGCTCAAGCAGTGGATCGAGGCCGGCCAGGCCGCGCTCAACGACGCCCCGGTGCGCCCGCGCGAGCGTGTCCACACGGGCGACCAGGTCGCGGTGACCGCTGCGCTGGCCGCGGACGACACGCTCGCCCCGCAGCGTGTCGCGTTCCGTGTCGCGCTGCTCGACGCGGCGTTCGTGGTCGTCGACAAGCCGCCCGGGGTGGTCGTACACCCGGGCGCCGGCAACCGCGACCGCACGCTCGTCAACGGCTTGATCGACCGTTTCCCCGAACTCGCGGTGCTGCCGCGCGCCGGCCTCGTGCACCGCATCGACAAGGACACCTCGGGGCTGCTGCTGGTCGCGCGTACCCCGGCCAGCTACCAGGCGCTGGTCCGCGCGATGGCCGACCGGCGCATTGCACGCACCTACGAGGCGGTTGTCACCGGCGTGCTCGTCGCCGGCGGCACCATCGACGCCCCCATCGCACGCGACCCGCGCCAGCGCACGCGCATGTGCGTGAGCGAAGGCGGCCGGCCGGCGGTGACCCACTATCGCGTCAGCGCCCGCTACCGCGCACACAGCCTGCTCGAAGTCAGCCTGGAGACCGGCCGCACCCATCAGATCCGCGTGCACCTGGCCTCACGGAATCATCCGCTGGTCGGCGACGCACGCTACGGCGCGCGGCCGCGGCCGCCGCGCGGCGCGGACGCCGCGCTGGTCACGCTGCTGCAGGGCTTTCCGCGCCAGGCGCTGCACGCTGCCCGGCTCGCGTTCGAGCACCCGGCGTGCGGCGCGCCGATGGTCGTCGAATCGCCGCGGCCGCCCGACCTCGACACCCTGATCGAAGCGCTGGCCGCGGATGCCGCCCGGCATGACTGAACGGGACACCACCCAGCCCACGCTGCTCGCGCCTGCCTGGACGGTACCGGTCAACGTCGGCGCCTGCTTCACGACGCGCCTCGGTGGCGTCAGCAGCGCGCCGTGGGACAGCTTCAACCTCGCCAGCCACGTCGGCGACGAGCCTGGCGCCGTCGCCGAGAACCGCGCACGCCTGATGCGCGCACTCGGCCTCGACACGCCACCATGCTGGCTGGAGCAGGTCCACGGCGTCGAAGTCCTGCGCCTCACCGCGCCGATCGCCGACCGCCGGGCCGATGCCGCCGTCACCGCCGTGCCCGGTCTCGCCTGCGTCGTCATGGTGGCCGACTGCGTCCCGCTGCTGCTGTGCTCACGCGACGGGCGCGAAGTCGCTGCCGTGCACGCCGGCTGGCGCGGACTCGCCGGCGGCATCATCGCCCGCGCGGTCGCCGCCTTCCGCGCGCCACCGGCCTCGCTACTGGCCTGGATCGGCCCGTGCATCGGCGCCACGGCCTACGTCGTCGGCAACGACGTGCGTTCGGCCCTGTGCGCTGTCACGCCGGACGCCGGAACCTGTTTCGCGCGCGCGCCAGCGGGCTGGCACTGCGATCTCGCCGCACTCGCCGCGCGCCAGTTGGCCGGCGCCGGTGTCGGCGCCTGGACCTCGGCCGGCGCCTGCGTCCACGCCGACGCGGCGCATTACTACTCCTATCGCCGCGACGGCCGTACCGGACGCATGGCGGCCTTGATCTGGCTCAAATCACCGTGAGCAACTCGCGGCAATTGTCGCTGCGCGCTTGATTCGTACCCGTGGTGGCCCCATCTGGCCAGCAGTCCCGATTCATCTGATACGAGGTTGCGTCGCATGCGTGCCGACAAAATGACCCAGAAATTCCAGCTCGCGTTGTCCGAGGCGCAGAGTCTCGCGCTCGGCCTGGACAACCAGTTCATCGAGCCGGTGCACCTGATGACCGCGCTGCTCGACCAGGAAGGTTCGACCATCCGCCAGTTGCTGCAGAACACCGGGGTGAACGTCTCCGGCCTGCGCTCACAGCTCGGCCGCGCTCTCGAGCAGCTGCCCAAGGTGTCGGGCAACGCCGGTGACGTGCATCCGTCGAATGCCCTGATCAAGCTGCTCAACGTCACTGACAAGCTCGCCCAGCAGCGCAAGGATGCCTATATCGCGAGCGAGCTGTTCGTCCTCGCCGCGTTCGAAGACCAGGGCGAGCTCGGCCGTCTGCTCAAGCAACACAACGCCGATGCCAAGCGCATCGCCGAGGCCATCGAGGAGCTGCGCGGCGGCGAGGCGGTGAGCGACCCCAACGCCGAGGAGCAGCGCCAGGCGCTCGAGAAGTACACCATCGATCTCACCGAGCGCGCCGAGCAGGGCAAGCTCGACCCGGTGATTGGCCGCGACGACGAGATCCGCCGCACCATCCAGGTGCTGCAGCGCCGGACCAAGAACAACCCTGTTCTGATCGGCGAACCCGGCGTCGGCAAGACCGCCATCGTCGAGGGCCTGGCGCAACGCATCGTCAACCGGGAAGTACCCGAAGGGCTCAAGAACAAGCGTGTGCTCTCACTCGACATGGGCTCGCTGATCGCCGGCGCGAAGTTCCGCGGCGAATTCGAGGAGCGCCTCAAGGGCGTGCTCAACGACCTCTCCAAGCAGGAAGGCCAGGTGATCCTGTTCATCGACGAGCTGCACACCATGGTCGGCGCCGGCAAGGCCGAGGGCTCGATGGACGCGGGCAACATGCTCAAGCCCGCGCTCGCGCGCGGCGAGCTGCACTGCATCGGCGCGACCACGCTGGACGAATACCGCCAGTACGTGGAGAAGGACGCCGCGCTCGAGCGCCGCTTCCAGAAGGTCATGGTCGACGAGCCGTCGCTGGAGGACACCATTGCCATCCTGCGCGGGCTCAAAGAGCGCTACGCGGTGCATCACGGGGTAGAGATCACGGACCCGGCGATCGTCGCCGCGGCCAGCCTCTCGCACCGCTACATCACCGACCGCCAGCTCCCCGACAAGGCGATCGACCTGATCGACGAAGCGGCCAGCCGCATCAGCATCGAGATCGACTCCAAGCCCGAGGTCATGGACCGCCTCGAACGGCGCGCCATCCAGCTCAAGATCGAGCGCGAGGCGCTGCGCAAGGAGAAGGACGAGGCATCGAAGAAGCGCCTCGGCGACCTCGAGAAGCAGATCGAGGAGGTCGAACGGGAATACGCCGACCTCGAGGAGATCTGGAAATCCGAGAAGGCCGCGCTGGCGGGCACCCACCACGTCCAGGCCGAACTCGAGCGCGCCCGCCTCGAGTTCGAGAACGCGCGTCGCGCGAGCGATCTGAACCGCATGTCCGAGTTGCAGTACGGTGTGATCCCCGAACTCGAGAAGCGTCTCGCCGACGCCTCGCGCGAAGACGGCGACGCGCCCAGGCAGCAGCTGCTGCGCAACCGCGTCACCGAGGAGGAAGTCGCCGAGGTGGTGTCGAAATGGACCGGTATCCCGGTCTCGAAGATGCTCGAGGGCGAACGCGACAAGCTGCTGCGCATGGAGGACGCGTTGCACAAGCGCGTCATCGGCCAGGACGAGGCCGTGGTCGCGGTGGCCAATGCCATCCGCCGTTCGCGCGCGGGTCTGTCCGACCCCAACCGGCCCAACGGCTCGTTCCTGTTCCTCGGCCCGACCGGCGTCGGCAAGACCGAACTGTGCAAGTCGCTGGCCGAGTTTCTGTTCGATACCGAAGAGGCGCTGGTGCGCATCGACATGTCCGAGTACATGGAGAAGCACGCCGTGGCGCGCCTGATCGGCGCGCCGCCGGGCTATGTCGGCTACGAGGAAGGCGGCTACCTGACCGAGGCGGTGCGCCGCAAGCCCTACTCGGTACTGCTGCTCGACGAGGTCGAGAAAGCCCATCCGGACGTGTTCAACATCCTTTTGCAGGTACTCGACGACGGCCGCCTGACCGACGGCCACGGGCGCACGGTGGATTTCCGCAACACCGTCATCGTCATGACCTCCAACCTGGGCTCGGACACCATCCAGACGATGAGCGACGACGAGCACTACGAGCAGATGAAGAGCGCGGTGATGAGCGTGGTCTCGAGCCACTTCCGCCCCGAATTCATCAACCGTATCGACGAGGTGGTGGTCTTCCACGGCTTGCGCAAGGCACAGATCCGGGCCATCGCCGAGGTCCAGATCGAGCGCCTGCGCGAGCGCCTCGCCGAACAGGACATCGGCCTGGAAGTCACCACCGCGGCGCTCGACCGCCTCGGCGACGCCGGCTTCGACCCGGTCTACGGCGCGCGCCCGCTCAAGCGCGCGATCCAGAACCTGCTCGAAACGCCGCTGGCCGAGGCCATCCTGGGCGGTCGCTACGAACGCGGCGACACGGTCCGCGTGGACTGTGGCGACGAAGGCCTGACGCTGGTCACGAGTCGCGCCGACGCGGCCTGATCGGACCGCCCGCCACGGGCCGCGCGAGGCCTTGCGACGCCGTCGGCAGAAATCGCCGGCGGCGCTCTCGCACGCGCCCCGGTCAGTAGCTATTCAGCCATGTTTACACTAACATTTTGGCTGGAATGAACTGACCTTACGAGCGAAACATCATGGCGGTATCAAGTAACCGGGTCCCCCTGAGTGGCCTCGCGCGCAAGCTCGTCGCCGACGACATCCTGGCCGAGGATGCCGCGAGTCAGGCCTACCAGGACGCGCTCGGCAAGAAAATCCCGTTCGTGAGATTTCTCGTCGAGAACAATCTCGCCGACGCCCGCGACATCGCCCACGCCGCATCGAGCGAGTTCGGCGTGCCCATGATTGACATCGACGCGCTCGACATCGACAACGACACCGTCAAGCTGGTCAGCCGCGACCTCATTCAGAAGCACGGCGCTCTGCCCCTCTACAAACGCGGCACGCGCGTGTTCATCGGCGTCGCCGATCCGACCAACCTGCAGGCCCTCGACGAGATCAAGTTCAACATCGGCGGCGGCACGACCGAGGCGGTCGTGGTCGAATGGAACAAGCTCGCCAAGGTCATCGACAAGGCCCTCGAGGATACCGACACCAGCCTCGGCGACATGGACGGGGGCGACCTCGAGGACTTCGACGACGTCGAGGTAGGCAGTACCGAGCAGGAACAGCACGACGATTCCGAGATCGACGATGCCCCGGTCGTGCGCTTCGTCAACAAGTGCCTGCTCGACGCCATCAAGCGCGGCGCTTCGGACCTCCACTTCGAGCCTTACGAGAAGATCTACCGCGTGCGCTTCCGTATCGACGGCGTGCTGCAGGAAGTCTCGCGTCCGCCGCTCGCGCTGGCCGGCAAGATCGCCGCGCGCATCAAGGTCATGTCGCGCCTCGACGTGTCCGAGCGCCGCGTACCGCAGGATGGCCGCATCAAGCTCAAGCTGTCCAAGAACAAGGCCATCGACTTCCGCGTCAGCACCTGCCCCACCCTGTTCGGCGAGAAGTCGGTGCTGCGTATTCTCGATTCGGATGCCGCCAAGCTGCAGATCGACCAGCTCGGCTACGAGGATTTCCAGAAGGAGATGTTCCTCAAGAACCTGGTCAAGCCCTACGGCATGTTCCTCGTCACCGGCCCGACCGGCAGCGGCAAGACGGTCTCGCTCTACACCGGCATCAATATCCTCAACAAGGAAGACGTGAATATTTCCACCGCCGAGGACCCGGTCGAGATCAACCTCCCGGGCGTCAACCAGGTGCAGGTGGACGAGCGCACCGGCATGACCTTCCCGAAGGCGCTGAAGGCCTTTCTGCGCCAGGACCCGGACATCATCCTGGTCGGCGAGATCCGCGATCTCGAGACCGGCTCGATCGCGGTCAAGGCGGCGCAGACCGGCCACATGGTCATGTCGACGCTGCACACCAACGACGGCCCGCAGACCCTCACCCGACTCCAGGACATGGGCGTACAGGCGTTCGCGGTGGCCACCTCGATCAACCTCATCACCGGGCAGCGATTGTGCCGCAGACTACACCCCGACTACCGCGTGCCGATAGAAGTTCCACGCCAGGCATTACTGGACGAAGGCTTTCCGGAGGAATGGGTGGACGAAGGCATCAAGCTCTATGGCCCAGGTGACGGCGGCGCCGACTGCCCGAGCGGCTACAAGGGGCGTGCCGGCATCTACCAGGTGATGGGCATATCCGACGCCATGAAGCGCCTCATCATCGAGGGCGCCAACGCCGTCCAGCTGGCCGACCAGGCGCGCGAGGAAGGCATCTGGGATATCCGCAAGTCGGGCCTGTCCAAGGTCCGGGCGGGCATCACCAGCCTCGCCGAAGTCAACCGAGTGACCGTGGAGTAAGTCATGGCGGAAGCAGCTGCAGCCAAGTCGAGCATGTTCGTCTGGGAAGGCGTCGACAAGCATGGCAAACGCGTCAAGGGCGAGATGTCCGGGCAGAACGATGCCCTGATCAAGGCGCAGCTGCGGCGCCAGGGCGTCAACCCGCTGAAAGTCAAGAAAAAGCCTAAACCGCTGCTGGGCGGCGGCGGCGGCAAGATCACCTCCAAGGACATCACCGTCTTCAGCCGCCAGCTGGCGACGATGATGTCATCGGGCGTGCCGCTCGTGCAGTCGTTCGAGATCGTCGGTCGCGGCCACGAGAACAAGGCCATGCAGGACCTCATCCTGTCGATCAAAGCCGACGTCGAGGCCGGCGGCTCGCTCAACGAAGCGCTCGGCAAGCATCCCCAGCAGTTCAACGAACTCTATATCAACCTCGTCACCGCCGGTGAACAGGCCGGCATCCTCGAGGACATCCTGCACAAGCTCGCGACCTACATGGAGAAGACCGAGGCGCTGAAATCGAAGATCAAGGGCGCCATGTTCTACCCCATTGCAGTCATCGTGGTCGCCTTCGTGATCACCTGCATCCTGATGATCTTCGTCATCCCGCAGTTTCAGGAACTGTTCTCGGGCTTCGGCGCCGATCTGCCCGCGCTGACGCAGATCGTCATCAACATGTCGAAATGGTTCCAGGCCAACTGGTATTTCCTCATCGGCGGCATCATCGGGGTCATCGTGCTCATCGTGCAGATGATGAAGCGCTCGATTCGCTTCGCGCATTTCGTCGATCGACTGCTGCTCAAGATCCCGGTGCTCGGGGACATCCTCAACAAGTCGGCGATCGCGCGCTTCGCGCGCACCTTGTCGACGATGTTCGCCGCCGGCACCCCCCTGGTCGAAGCGATGACCTCGGTGGCCGGGGCCTGCGGTAACATCGTCTACTACGAGGCAACCATCAAGATTCGCGACGAGATTTCGACCGGCACGCAAATCCAGGCCGCCATGCGTGACACCGGGGTGTTTCCCAACATGGTCATTCAGATGGTGGCGATCGGTGAAGAATCGGGCGCCCTCGACCAGATGCTCGGCAAGGTCGCCGACTGGTACGAGCAGGAGGTCGATGACGCGGTCGATTCGCTGACAAGCCTCCTCGAACCCATCATCATGGCCGTACTCGGCGTACTCATCGGCGGTCTCGTCGTCGCCATGTACCTGCCGATCTTCAAGATGGGCCAGGTCGTCTAGCGTCCTGGCAGGACACCGGCCGGGCCGCCACGGCACGCCCGGCACCGCACCGACGCCACTCCACGCCCGCGGGCAGCCCGCTCCCTGCCATGGACTCAATCATCTCTCCGCTACTGCAACAGCCCGCCGTGCTGGTCGGTGCCATGACCGTGCTCGGCCTGCTCGTCGGCAGTTTCCTCAACGTCGTCGTCCACCGTCTGCCGCTGATGATGGAACGCGAGTGGAAGCACGAATGTCGCAGCCTCCTCGAGCTTCCCGAGACGCCCCCCGAACCGCCCGTGGATCTCGTGCGGCCGCGCTCGCGTTGCCCGGCATGCGGCACGCAGATTGTCGCGCGCGACAACGTGCCGGTGTTGAGCTGGCTGCTGCTACGCGGACGCTGCCGCCACTGCGGCGTTGCGATCAGCGCGCGTTATCCGCTGGTCGAGGTCTTCACCGGCATCGTCACCGGCTACGCGGCGTGGCATTTCGGTACGCCTGCCGGCGATCTGACCGGCACCGCCGTGCTGTTGCGCGTGCTCGCCGCGGCCCTCCTGTGCTGGTACCTCATCACGCTGGCCCTGATCGATTACGACACCAAGCTGCTGCCCGATTCACTGACCCAACCGCTGCTCTGGGCGGGCATCGTCGTCGCATTCTTCGGGCTGTTCGCCACTTCGCTGGAAGCGGCCGTGCTCGGCGCGGTGTTCGGTTATCTCAGCCTGTGGTCGGTGTACTGGCTGTTCAAGCTCGTCACCGGCAAGGAAGGCATGGGTTTCGGCGACTTCAAGCTACTCGCGGCGCTCGGCGCCTGGCTCGGCTGGCAGGCCCTGCCCGTACTGATCCTGCTGTCGTCGGCGGTCGGCGCGGTGCTCGGTATCGGGCTCATCGCGACGGGCCTCGTCAAGCGCAGCGAGCCCATCCCGTTCGGGCCTTATCTCGCGCTGGCCGGCATCATTACGCTGTTCTGGGGTGATGCCGTCGGCAGCCTGTTCGCGCCAGGGCGGGGCCTGTGAGTTCCGGCACTGCCCCATGGGCGCCCGCTTCGACGAGGCAGACGCGGTGATCAAGACCCGTGTCATCGGCGTGACCGGCGGCATCGGCTCGGGCAAAACGACTGTCTGCGACCTCTTCGCGGCACGCCACGATGTGCCCGTGGTCGATGCCGACATCGTCGCCCGAGAAGTCGTCGCGCCGGGCGAGCCGGCGCTCGCCGAGCTGGTCGAGACGTTCGGCGCCGATATCCTCACCAGCGTCGGCGAACTCGATCGGCGTAAGCTCAAGGGCATCGTGTTCGACGACGCGCGCAAGCGTAAGCAGCTCGAAGCGATCCTGCATCCTCGCATACGCCAGCGTATGCGCGAACAACTCGAACGCATCGATTCGCCCTACTGCCTGCTGTGCATTCCGCTGCTCGCCGAAGGCGGCCGCAACGAACTCATAGAACGGGTACTCGTCGTCGATTGCGACGAAGACACGCAGATTGCGCGCGTGCGCGCCCGAGATGATTTGACAGATGCGCAAGTGATGGCAATCATGCGGAGCCAGGCGACACGTGAGGAACGATTGCGTATCGCCGACGACGTCATCCTCAATGACGGCGATCGAGATGCCTTGATCGAGCGCGTCGACGCCCTTCATCGGAGTTACCTCGAACGCGCCCGCACAACCCCGCCACGACGCACTGGCCATGAGCACTGACCAATCGGGAAAACAAGCCAGCCTGTTCCCGGACGCCGGTATCCCGGTCATCTACGAGCAACCCCTGAACGAGCGCGTGCGTAACTGCCTGCGCCTCGAACACCTGTTCAGCGGCATCGAGACCGGCATCAAGAACGGCGGCGAATGGGAGGCGCGCGACGCGCTCGCGCGCATGCTCGAAGTCTGCGACTTCCTCGTGCGCACCGACATCAAGGGTGAACTCATCAAGGAACTCGAGAGAGATATAAACATTTTCAACGGCTTGCGGAACAACCCCGGGGTCAATCCCGAGGCTCTGGACAAGACCGTTCAGGCGATCGGCGAAGTCATCGCCGAGATCAAGGCACCCGACTGCCAACCGGGCCAGCGGCTGCGCAACGACGAACTGGCCAACCAGGTACGCCAGCGTATCAGTATCCCGGGCGGTACCTGCTGCTTCGACGTGCCGGCGCTGCACTACTGGCTCAATGCCGATCCGCACGCGCGCACGCAGAGCCTGAACAGCTGGATGCGCGACCTGCGCGGCATCGAACGTGCCGCCTGCCTGATCCTCAAGCTGATCCGCCAGAGCAGCAACCCGCGCTCGGCGGTCGCGCACGGGGGCTTCTACCAGCAGCAGATCGAGTCGGGCACGCCATGCCAGATCGTGCGCGTGGTGATGCCGGCCGATGCGTTGATCTTCCCGGAAATCAGCGGCGGGAAGCACCGCTTCACGGTGCGCTTCTACGCCCAGAAGGCGACCGGCACGCGCCCCGCGCAGGTACCCGAGGACATCCGCTTCGAGTTGCAGTGCTGCGGCATCTGAGGCGCTCGCGGGCGTTACTTTCGGGACGCCACGAGCCAGGCTAACGGCATCAGTCGCCTGCCGCGGCGCGCGTGACGACAACGAGCGTGTCGCGAAGCGCCGTACGCGCGCTGCCGATCGCCTGCACGAAGCCCTCGCCCGGCCGCGCGTCGAGCGCGATACCCTGACAGCCGGCGTGGCAGAAACGCGCCGCGGCCGCCGCGACCGAAGTCGCTAGCGTCGCCGGCGAGGCCCGCGCGTAGAGCGGTATGTGCGCCTCGCGCACCGGTTCGTCGAGTATGGCCACCGCGTCGTCCGCGTGCGCGAAAGCGAAATCGGCGCCGCCCCGTGCGGCGCGAAGCAGCTCGCCGAGCGTCTCCACGTCGACGCTGACGCGCAGCGCCGGTGGCGGAGGTTCGCCGGAACCTGCCGCCTCGCGCGACAGGTGCACGCCGTCGGCACCGATGGCGAGCGCTGCGCGCGCACTGCCCTCGAGCACCAGCAAGGCGCCGCGCCGGTGGCACAGCGCTACCAGCTCGCGGCCGAGGTCGGACGCGCCGGCACACTCGGCCAGGCGCAATCGAATCAGTCCGGCACCGGCGTCCAGGCAGGCATCGACACGGCGTATGCAGCCGTCGGCACCGTCGCCGGCAAAGTCCGCCAGCACCGCCACGCGCGGCAGCAGGGCGGCAGTGAGGATGGGCCGGTTGGCGGCGGGGAGCCGGTAGCCCGCGAGGTCGCGCGGCGCGACCCAGCGTACCGGCTGGCCTTCGCGACCGTGCGGCTGACCGCGCCATGCGCGCACCTCGAGCGTCGCGATGTCGACCAGCTTGTCGGGATAGGCGTGACGCACACGAATCAGCGGCGTGGCCCCGTCGATGTGGATCCCGAGTTCCTCGCCGAGTTCCCGTGCCAGTGCGTCGACGACACGTTCGCCGGCCTCGAGCTTACCGCCGGGGAACTCCCACAAGCCGCCCTGGTGGGCCTGCGGCCGACGCCGCGCCAGCAGCACCGCACCATCCTCGCGACGGATGACCGCGGCGGCGACGCGCACCGGACGCGTTGCGGGGAGCTTCGGGGCGTGGCTCACCTGCGTCGCCGCCCGCCGCGCCACACGGCGCCGTCAGCTGCGGTACTCGGCGTTGATCTTGACGTAGTCGTAGGAGAAGTCACAGGTCCACACCGTGGTCGAACACGGCCCGGCGCCGATGCGGATATCGATGTCGATATCGCCCTGTTTCATCGTCTGCGCCACCGGCGCCTCGTCGAAATCCGCCATCGGCTGGCCGCCGCGCACGATCGCATGCGAGCCGATGTCGATATCGACCTCGTCGATCGCGAGTCGTTCGGCCCCGGCACGCCCGATCGCGGCGAGGATCCGGCCCCAGTTGGGATCGCTCGCGAACAGCGCCGTCTTCACCAGCGGCGATTCGGCGACCGCGTAGGCGACACGCCGGCAATCGGTCTCGCCGTGTCCGCCGGCGACGCGAACGGTGACGAACTTCGTCGCCCCTTCGCCATCGCGTACGATGTCCTGGGCGAGCCCCACGCAGACGGTCTCGAGGGCTGCACGCAGCGCGGCATAGATCGGCATCCCGGGCGCCGCGACGGGCGGATTACCGGCCGCACCGGTCGCGATCACGGCGAGCGCGTCGTTGGTCGAAGTATCGCCGTCGACGGTGATGCGGTTGAAGCTGCCCGCGGCGACTTCGGCGGCGAGCGCGTGGAGCGCCTCGGGCGAGACGGCGGCGTCGGTCGCGACGTAGGCGAGCATCGTCGCCATGTCCGGCTTTATCATGCCGCTACCCTTGGCCATGCCGGTAACGCTGAACGTCGTGCCGTCGCAGTTGACGCGCGCGCTGCGCAGCTTGACCCGCGTGTCGGTGGTCATGATTGCCGCCGCGGCATCGGCCCAGCCATCCGCGCGCAGGTCGGCGGCGAGGTCCGGCACCAGCGCCGCCAGCTGCTCGGCCGGCAAGGGCTGGCCAATCACGCCGGTCGAGAATGGCAGCACCGCTTCGAGTGCGACGCCGGTCTCCGCGGCAACGGCGGCGCAGACCCGCAGCGCCGCGGCGAGACCACCCTCGCCGGTGCCGGCATTCGCGTTACCCGCGTTGACGACCAGATAGCGCGACCGCGTTCCCGAGGCGAGGTGGCGCCGCGCCACGGTCACGGGCGCGGCGCAGAACTTGTTGGTCGTGAACAGACAGTGCGTGACGCTGTCCGGGGCAATCTCGATCAGGCAGAGATCCTTGCGGCTGCGATAACGCGTGCCGCTCTCGGCCACGCCGAGGCGGATGCCGGCGATAGCCAGCGGCTCAGCGCTGACCTCGACCGCCGCGGCCGCCTCAGTTGAGTCGACCATGGCATTGCTTGTATTTCTTGCCGGAACCGCACGGGCAGGGCTCGTTGCGGCCAATCTTGCGGCCATCGCGTACGAACGGCGCCTGCTGCGCAGCGCCGCCGGCAGGCGACGGAGGCAATCCGCCCTCGGGTTCGGGCGGCGGTGCGGTCGCCGAAGACTGGTATTGGTAGCTCTGCTCGTCGGTGCGGTTCTGCTCTTCGACCGCGGCGACATCCTCTTTCTCCTTGACCTCGACTTTGGACAGGATGCCGATGACGTCACGCGTGATTTCGCTGAGCATACGCTCGAACATCTCGAACGCCTCGCGCTTGTATTCCTGCTTGGGATTCTTCTGCGCAAAGCCGCGCAGATGAATGCCTTGGCGCAGGTGATCCATCGCGGCCAGGTGCTCCTTCCAGTGCGTATCGAGGACCTGCAGCATGACCGCTTTCTCGAAATTGCGCATGACGTCGGCACCGGCCAGCGCCTGCTTCTCCGTGTAGGTCTGCTCGACAGCCGCGAGGATGCGCTCGCGGATCATCGCTTCGTCAAGTTCGTTCTCGGCGTCCAGCCACCCCTGCACGTCGCAGCGCGTCGCGAACTCCTGCTCGAGCGCGCTGCTCAGGCCGCTCACGTTCCAGGTGTCCTCGAAGCTGCCGGGGGGTATGAAGCCGTCGATGAACTCGTTGATCACGTCGTGGCGGATGCCGCGAATGTTCTCCGAGATGTCATCCGCCTCCATCAGTTCGCGGCGCTGCTCGTAGACATGCTTGCGCTGATCGTTGGCGACGTCGTCGAACTCGAGGAGCTGCTTGCGAATGTCGAAATTGCGGCCTTCGACCTTGCGCTGCGCGTTCTCGATGGCGCGCGTCACCCATGGATGCTCGATCGCCTCGCCTTCCTGCATGCCGAGTTTCTGCATCAGTCCGCTGACGCGCTCGGAGGCGAAGATGCGCATCAGGTTGTCCTCCAGCGACAGGTAGAAGCGGCTCGAGCCGGCGTCACCCTGGCGGCCGGCGCGGCCACGCAGCTGGTTGTCGATACGCCGCGACTCGTGCCGCTCGGTGCCGATGATGTGCAGGCCCCCGGCGGTGAGGACCTCGTCGTGACGCTTCTCCCACGCCGCCGTGACGGCCGCGATCTGCTCGTCGGACGGTTCGTCCAACGCGGCGATCTCGGTCTCGAGGTTGCCGCCGAGGACAATGTCGGTACCGCGACCGGCCATGTTGGTCGCGACGGTCACGCGCCCCGGCCGTCCCGCGTTGGCGACGATGTGCGCTTCCTTCTCGTGGAACTTCGCGTTGAGCACCTCGTGCGCAATCGAACGCTGGCGCAACAGGCCGGAGAGATACTCCGAGGTTTCGATCGAGGTCGTGCCAACCAGCACCGGCTGTCCACGGCTGGTGCAGTCGCTGATGTCCTCGATGATGGCGTCGAACTTCTCTTTCGCGGTGAGGTAGACGAGATCGCCGCGGTCATCGCGTACCATCGGCTTGTGGGTCGGAATCACCACGACTTCGAGACCGTAGATCTCCTGGAACTCGTAGGCCTCGGTATCGGCGGTACCGGTCATGCCGGAAAGCTTGTCGTAGAGGCGGAAGTAGTTCTGGTAGGTGATGGAGGCGAGCGTCTGGTTCTCCTGCTGGATCGGCACCCCCTCCTTCGCCTCGACCGCCTGGTGCAACCCCTCCGACCAGCGCCGCCCCGGCATCGTACGGCCGGTGAACTCGTCGACGATGACGATCTCGCCATCCTTGACCACGTAGTCCACGTTCGCCTGGAACAGTGCGTGGGCACGCAAGGCCGCGTAGACGTGATGCATCAGCGAGATGTTCGCGGCGCTGTAGAGACTGTCGCCGGCAGCGAGCAGGCCGGCATTCGAGAGCAGTTCCTCGACGTGCACGTGCCCGTCCTCGGTCAGGTAGACCTGGCGCGATTTTTCGTCGACCGTGAAATCACCGGGGCCATCCTCCTCCTGCTGCCGCGCGAGCTGCGGAATGAGCTTGTCGATCTGCACGTACAGCTCGCTGCGATCGTCGGTCGGACCGGAGATGATGAGCGGCGTACGCGCCTCGTCGATCAGGATCGAGTCGACTTCGTCGACGATGGCGTAGGTCAGATCGCGCTGCACCCGCTGCTCCGGGTGGAACGCCATGTTGTCACGCAGGTAATCGAAGCCGAACTCGTTGTTGGTGCCGTAGGTGATCGCGCAGCTGTAGGAGCGCTGGCGCTCGGCGCCGTTCATGCCGCCGAGCACGACCCCGACGGACATGTCGAGGGCGTTGAAGATCTTGCCCATCCACTCGGCGTCGCGGCGCGCGAGGTAATCGTTGACCGTGATGACGTGCACCGACTGGCCGGACAGGGCGTTCAGGTAGGCCGGCAAGGTGGCGACCAGCGTCTTGCCCTCGCCGGTCCGCATCTCGGCAATCTTACCGCTGTGCAGGACCATGCCGCCGATCAGCTGAACGTCGAAGTGGCGCATGCCGAGGACGCGCCGGCCGGTCTCGCGCACGACCGCGAATGCTTCGGGCAGCAGGTCGTCCAGCGTGGCGCCGTCGCGATAACGCTGGCGGAACTCGCCGGTCTTGGCGCGCAGCTCGTCGTCGCTGAGCGCCTCCATGGCGGGTTCCAGCGCGTTGATCTCCGCGACTGTCTTGTGCATGCGCTTGAGCAGGCGATCGTTGCGGGAGCCGAAAACGGCCTGAACCAGACGTGCAGGTAATGACTTTGAGGTTGCCGACATGGGACCTTCGAGGAATTGCGTCAGACAGATTCGGAGACGGCCGCGGCGCTGTTGCCGGGCCGCGGCATTGTAGCAAACAAGGCCGCCCGCGCCGCTGCCGCGGCGCCGGCCGCGTACCGCGATCCACATCGGCGCAGGTCTGCGCTCAGCGATTGCCGTGGCGCTTGATGAACTTCAGCGGGTTGACGTGGGCGTCGTTGCGTACGACCTCGAAATGGACGTGTGGCCCGGTCGCCCGACCCGACGCGCCGAGCAGGGCTATCGGTTGATTCTTATCGACTTTTTCACCGACTTTGACGAGGTTGGCACGATTGTGCGCATAGCGCGTGACATAACCGTTACCGTGGCTGAGTTCGACCAGGTTGCCGTAGCCCCAACGCTTGCCGGACCAGATCACGACGCCAGCGGCGACCGCGCGCACCTCGAGCCCGGGCTTGCCGGCGAAATCCACACCGCGGTGGAATTCGCGCCGGCCCGTCACCGGATCCGTTCGGTACCCGTAGCCCGAGGAGATCCAGGCATCTTCCAGGGGACGTCCGAGCGGCTCGGTGTCATCTGCCTGCTGCTTGTCGAGCATGAACGATTCGAGCATGGCGAGGCGCGCATCGCGTAGCTCGAGTTCGACCGCGAGCGCCTCGAGATTGGCCAGCAGGCCTTCCCAGGCGGGTGGCTCGCTCGGCTCCTCGTGCGGACCGCCGACCGGCGGCTGGCGCGGGAACGCGAATTCCTCGGCGTCGAGACCGTTGCTCTCGAGCACGTGCTCGGCAACGGCGTCGAGCCGCGTGAGCGATCCCTGCATTCGTCCGACCGAACTCGACAGGGCGCTGAGGTCCGCATCGAGATCGCGGCGCAGGTCGTCGAGGAAGCGGCGCTGCTGAAGCAACTCGCGTTGCCAGATGCTGGTCGAACGATCGGGATTGTTGAGCACCGTCTCGAGCATCTCGTCGCCGCCGCGCGCATAGCCCCACCAGGCAGCGAACGCCGTGGTCAGGACAACGCCGAGCCCGAGCACCACCGCGCGCCACCAGCTGACACGGATGGTCGCCGTCGTGCCGCGCTTTTTCGATATGAGGAGTATCTCCATGCGAATCGTCGGGCTCGAACAGATGTCTTGAGGTTGGATGCCTGCGCCCGGCGCGGTCTCGCTCGTCCAGGCTTGCGGCGGCGCGCGTGACGGCCCGCAGGCTGCCCGCGCGGCGTGACCCGCTGCGCACGGTTTTCAAAGCATATAGACTGACCGACGCGGGCGCTGTGCGCCGCGCAAGTCACGTCGATAGACTGATCCCCCCGTTCGTCCGCTACAGGAGCCGTCCGCTCGTGAACTCTCCCGCGCGCCTGGGGCGTATTGTCACCAGATTGACACAGTTAAAGCAATTGACCGCGCAGGCCGAGCGGCTCGAGGCGCTCGACCGGCTCTTCGGTCGCGACCTGTCGGCGGCGTTACGCGCCCACGTCCGGCTCGCTGCCGTGCGGGACGGCTGCCTGGTCGTCCATGCCGACAGCGCGGCCTGGGCGACGCAGTTACGTTACCGCACCCCCGAGATCATCGCGTCGCTGCCAGCCGAACCCGAGTTCGCCGGCGTGCGCAGCCTGCGCGTACGCAACCGCGCACCGGCGGCCGCGCCGCCGCCCATGCCGGCCAGGGCGCGCATGAGCCTCGATGCCGCGGCGGCGATCGAGGCCCAGGCGGAACACGTCGCCGACGAACGCCTGCGGGCCGCGCTGCGCCGCCTGGCGCAGCGCGGCGGGCAGCAGCGCAACGAGCGCGGCTGAGGCCCGTTGGCGCTCAGTTCGCCGGGATCGGCTGCATGAAGACGATGGGAGCCTCGTCGGGCGCCTCGTAGGTCAACAGTTCCCACGCGTCCTCGGCGGCGAGCACCTTGCGCAGCAGGCGATTGTTCAGCTCGTGGCCCGACTTGTAGCCATGGAACGCGCCGATCAGGCTGTGGCCGAGCAGATAGAGATCGCCGATGGCATCGAGGATCTTGTGCTTGACGAACTCGTCCTCGTAGCGCAGCCCGTCCTCGTTGAGTACACGATAGTCGTCCACGACCACGGCATTGTCGAGGCTGCCGCCGAGCGCCAGATTCTGCGCGCGCAGCACTTCCACGTCCTTCATGAAACCGAAGGTCCGTGCGCGGCTGACCTCCTTGACGAACGACGTGGTGGAGAAGTCGATCTCGGCGTGCTTGCTGCGTTGATGGAAGATGGGATGGTCGAATTCGATCGCGAACGACACCTTGAAACCGTCAAACGGCTCGAAACGCGCCCACTTGTCGCCATCTTCGACCGAGACTTCGCGCTTGATGCGGATGAACTTCTTGGCCCGGTTCTGCTCTTCCACGCCGGCCGACTGGATGAGGAACACGAACGGGCCGGCACTGCCGTCCATGATCGGCACCTCCGCCGCGCTCAGATCGACGTAGGCGTTGTCTATGCCGAGACCGGCAAAGGCCGAGAGCAGGTGCTCGACGGTGGAGACTTTGACATCGCCGCAGACCAGGCTGGTAGACAGGCTGGTGTCGCCGACGTTGGAGGCCTTGGCCGGGATCTCGACCGGTGGCTCGAGATCCTCGCGACGAAAGACGATGCCGGTATCCGGCGGCGCCGGGCGCAACGTGAGAAACACTTTGCGCCCGGTGTGCAGGCCAACGCCAGTCGCCCGAATGACATTCTTCAGGGTCCGCTGTTTAATCATCGTGCCCGCATCCCCCTGGCGAGGCTGGTTTTTTCCGCGATGATAGCATGAGTTGCTATCACCCTGAAAACCCTGTTGTTATTTCCCCGTACCGGCCCCCACACCCGGCTCAGTCCGCCTGCCGGCGCAGGAACGCCGGAATGTCGAGGTAGTCGGTGTCGGTCTCGTTGGCGCTCTCGCCCGCAAAGCGCTCGTCGCGATTGCGAATCACGGTGGGCCGTTCGAAGCGCTTGTAGTCGACGTCCTCCTCGGCCTTGCGCGGAACAGCGACGGCGGCGACCGGCTCCTCGCGCGGCGCCGGCTGCTGCGCGCGCGCCTCGCCACCGATACCGGTGGCGACCACGGTCACCCGGATCTCGTCTTCCATCTCGGGATCGATCACCGTGCCGACGACCACCGTCGCGTTATCGGAGGCAAACTCCTTGACCGTGTTGCCGACCTCCTCGAATTCGCCCATCTTGAGATCCAACCCCGAGGTCACGTTGACCAGGATGCCCTTCGCCCCGGCCAGGTTGATGTCCTCGAGCAGGGGACTCGAAATGGCCGCCTCCGCCGCGACGCGCGCACGATCGGAACCGCGAGCGGCGCCGGTACCCATCATCGCCATGCCCATCTCCGACATGACCGTGCGCACATCGGCGAAGTCGACATTGATCAGGCCCGGGCAGGTGATCAGCTCGGCAATGCCCTGCACGGCGCCGAACAAGACGTTGTTGGCTGCCTTGAAGGCATCGAGCAGGCTGATGTCGCGGCCGAGCACACTGAGCAGCTTCTCGTTCGGAATCGTGATCAGTGAGTCGACGTAGAGCGCGAGTTCCTTGATGCCTTCACTGGCAATCTCACCGCGCTTGCGGCCTTCGAAGGGGAATGGGCGCGTGACCACGGCAACGGTCAGGATGCCCATCTCCTTGGCGATCTGCGCGACCACCGGCGCACCGCCGGTGCCGGTACCACCACCCATGCCGGCGGTGATGAATACCATGTCGGCCCCTTCGAGAACGTCACCGATGCGCTCGCGATCATCGATCGCGGCTTGCCGGCCGATCTCCGGATTGGCACCCGCCCCGAGGCCCTTGGTGATGTCGGCACCGAGCTGCAAGGTGGTCTTTGCGGACGAGTTCTTCAGCACCTGCGAATCGGTGTTGGCGCAAATGAACTCGACCCCGTCGATGGTCGCGTTGAGCATGTGCTCGACGGCATTGCCGCCGCCACCGCCCACACCAATCACCTTGATGACTGCCCTCTGGCTGTAGGAGTCCATCAGTTCAAACATGTCGTTCCCTCCGTCTGCGTATCGTTTCCCGCGGTGTGGCGGGAGTTCGTTCTAGTGGCAAGAATTTCCAGCGTTGTCTGCGGCGATGCGTCGCTCCTCATCGCCTCTTCTCGTTGATTAGAACCGGTCTCAAAGCTATTCATGGTTGCGTTGGCGCCCAAAAAGCTCGGCCCCAAGAAAATCATTCATGGGGGCGCAGTGCGCAGGGAATAGTGGTTCTATTGCCAAGCGCTGTAACGCGGTAGACGGGCCCCAAGAAGATCGTGGTGGGGGGTCCAACCCGAAGGGCCGACGGCTGCCAAGTCTATTTTTTCTGGGGCGCATTTCCGCGTTGCTCCTCGCTCATTTAGCTACGGCTAAACCACGCTCGTCTCGCCTTGAACTGCACGAAAACAGCCGTCGGCGCAACCATGAATAACTTTGAGACCGGTTCTAGAAGTTCCCATGGAACCAGGCCTTCATGCGTTCCCACAGGGACGTCGTGGTATCGAAGCGTCCGGGCTGCGTGAAGCCGGTTCCATCCTGGGCGCCGAACAGCAGCAGGCCGACGCCGGTTGCGTAGATCGGATTGCGTACCACGTCGACGAGCCCGGCCACGTACTGCGGCGTGCCCAGGCGTACCGGCATGTGGAACACTTCCTCGGCGAGTTCGATGACGCCTTCCATCTTGGCGCCGCCACCGGTCAGCACGACCCCTGCCGCGATCATTTCCTCGAAACCACTGCGCCTGAGCTCCGTCGCGACGAGATTGAACAGCTCCTCGTAGCGCGGCTCGACCACTTCGGCCAGGGTCTGGCGCACGAGGCGGCGCGGTGGCCGATCGCCGACGCTGGGAACCTCGATGGTCTCGTCGGGATTGGCCAGCTGGGTCAGCGCACAGGCATAGCGAATCTTGATGTCTTCGGCGTGGTGCGTCGGTGTGCGCAGCGCGACGGCTATATCGTTGGTCACCTGGTCACCGGCAATCGGAATCACCGCCGAATGATGGATCGCGCCGTGCACGAACACCGCCATATCGGTCGTCCCACCTCCGATGTCGCACAGGCATACGCCGAGTTCCTTCTCGTCCTCGGTCAGCACCGCGTGGGACGACGCGAGCTGCTGCAGGATGATGTCGTCGACCTCGAGGCCGCAGCGTCGCACGCACTTGATGATGTTCTGCGCCGCCGACACCGCACCGGTGACCATGTGCACGCGGGCTTCCAGGCGGACGCCCGACATGCCGATCGGTTCGCGGATGCCCTCCTGCCCGTCGATGATGAACTCCTGCGGCAGGATGTGCAGGATCTTCTGATCGGCGGGAATCGCGACCGCGCGCGCCGCATCGATCACGCGCTCGACGTCGTTGACCGTCACTTCGTTGTCGCGGATCGCAACGATGCCGTGCGAGTTGAGGCTGCGGATATGACCGCCGGCGATCCCCGCGTACACGGAGTGAATCTCGCAGCCCGCCATCAACTCGGCTTCCTCGATCGCGCGCTGGATCGACTGCACCGTCGACTCGATGTTGACCACCACGCCCTTCTTCAGTCCGCGCGACGGGTGCGAGCCCAGCCCGACCACTTCGATCTCGTTGTCCGCTGAGATCTCGCCCACGATGGCAACCACCTTCGAGGTGCCGATGTCGAGCCCGACGAGCAGTTTCTTGTCCGATTTCCTGGCCATCAATACCTGTCCTGGTCGACGCCCGTGAGCGCCTCCATTAACTGTTCTCATCCGTTTGTCCGCGCGCGCGCGGCGCAGCCTGCTCACTGACGGCGAACCCGTTGGTGTACCTCAGATCGACGCGCCCGATGCGTGGCCAGACATCGCCCAGCCCCTGCCGCCAGGCGGCGAGAAACCGTACGAGCCGGGTTTCCACATCGCGCCGACCGAATGCGATCTCCTTGCCCCCGGCGAGCTCGAGCCGCCACGCGTGACGCGCGGATAGCTCGAGCGCGACGATATCGAGGCCGATGCCCGCCAGCCGCGTGCGCATGTGACGGTACGCGGTGAGCACCTCGACTTCGGCACCGAGCGGACCGTCGAGACGCACCATCCGGGCCGGCAGCGCTTCGCGCGGCGGGGCGAATATATCGCCCTGCTCGTTGAGCAGCGCCTGTTCGCCCCAGCGCGCCACCGGCGTCTGCTCGACGATGCTCACGTGCAGGCTCTCCGGCCACACGCGCCGGATCGTCGCCTCGCGGATCCAGGGTTCGTCGAGCAGGCGCTCGCGAACCCGCGCCACATCGACGCGAAAGAACCCCGCGTCGACCACGCCGACCACGACTTCCTGCAGATGTTCCGGGTCGAGATGCTTGAACTCCCCCTCGATATGCACGCGCCGGATCGGCAGCGCGGTCGGATCGCTCAACTCGCTGGCCGCCCAGGCGATGACGCCGATGGTGGCCAGGAGGATCAGCGAAAACGCGATGACCGTCGGCGATGGCAGCGACTGCGCGGCGGGCGGAACCTTGACCACGGCCTGACTCACGTGTCGTCTCCGTCGCGCATGCTCGCCGCCAGGATGGCGATGACGAGGTCCTCGAACGACATGCCGGCAGCGCGCGCCGCCATCGGCACCAGCGAATGATCCGTCATGCCGGGAACCGTGTTCAGTTCGATGAGCCAGTTGTTGCCAGCCTCGTCGCGCATGAAATCAACGCGTCCCCAGCCCCGCGCGCCGAGTACCTCGAACGCACGCAAACCAATCGCCGCGAGTTCCGCTTCGGCATCGGTGGACAGGCCGCAAGGGCACAGGTAGCGGGTGTCATCGTCGACGTACTTGGCCTGGAAGTCGTAGAACTCGCGCGATGTCTCCAGCTTGATCGCCGGAAGCGCCTCGCCGTCGACGATCGAGAGCGTGTACTCGCCGCCGCTGACGGCGCGCTCGACGATGACCGACTCGTCGTAGGCGCGTGCCGCGGCGATCGCCGCCGCCAGCGCTTCGCCGTTGTCGACCTTGCTGATGCCGATACTCGATCCCTCACGTGCCGGTTTGACGAACACGGGAGTACCGAGGCGCGCGAGCACCGCCTCGGTGTCGGCCCCGGCGTCGACCATCTCGAAGGGCGGGGTCGGCAACGCCGCGCCGAGCCAGGTGAGCTTGGCGCGTGACTTGTCCATCGCCAGCGCGCAGCCGAGCACGCCGCTGCCCGTATAGGGCTTGCCGATCAGATCGAGCACAGCCTGGAGCTGCCCGTCCTCGCCGCCGCGCCCGTGCAGCGCGATGAAGAAGCGATCGAACCCGCTCTCCAGCAGCGCACTGTCGAGGCGGCCGTTCCAATCCAGGCCATGCGCCTCGATCCCCGCCTGGCGGAGCGCGGCGAGCACCGCGGCGCCGCTGCGCAGCGAGATCTCGCGCTCGGCCGAGACGCCTCCCATCAGCACCCCGACCCGCCCGGCGCGCGCGATGGTGCGGCGACGGCGGTCCGCGTCGAGCGCGCTCATTGCCCGCCCTCCGGGTCACCCACGATCTGCACCTCGCTTTCGAGCATGACGCCGGTCTCGCGCGCGACGGTGGCGCGCACGTGCTCGATGATCGACTCGATGTCCGCCGCGCTGCCGTTCGCATCGTTGACGATGAAGTTGGCGTGCACCGTGGACACCTGGCAGCCACCGTGACGGTAGCCCTTCAATCCGCACTGTTCGATGAGACGGCCGGCATAGTCACCCGGCGGGTTCTTGAACACCGAGCCGCAGCTCGCCTGCCCGGTAGGCTGGGTGCGCCCGCGCTGCGCGAGCACTTCGCGGATGCGCGCCGTGCCGCCGCCCGCCGCCGAGGCGGGCACGCACAGCCACGCGGCGAGAAACCAGCCGTCCGGACCGTTCACGCCGCGGTAGCGCGGTGCGAACGCGTCGGCGTCGTAACGCTGCACCGCGCCGTGGTCGTCGATCATCTCGACCGCGGCAACGAACTGCCAGGTCTCGCTGCCGAGCGCGCCCGCGTTCATGCGCAGCGCGCCGCCCAGCGTACCCGGGATTCCGGCCAGGAACTCGAGTCCCGCACGATCGCGGCGCGCGGCCTCGCGCGCGAGCCGCGCGCAGGTCACGCCGCACTCGGCGTAGACCACACTAGCGGACTCCCAGCGCAGGGTGTTCAGACCGGCGGCCGTAGCGATCACGGTGCCGCGCAGGCCGCCGTCGCGCACCAGCAGGTTACTGCCGAGTCCGAGCCAGCAGAGTGGCTCGGCACGCGCCTCGCCGCGCAGAAAAGCAACGAGATCGGCGCGGTCCGCCGGTTCGAAGTAGCGCGCCGCGGCGCCGCCGCAGCGCCAGGTCGAGTGCCGTGCCATGGGCTCGTCATGGCGAACCCGCCCGCGCAACATCGTGTGGCCGGGCCGCTCGAGGTGTGCCGTCATCACGCCCGCCCCCTCATGCGACCATCTCCTCGGCGATATGGCCGATGTTGCCCGCGCCCAGCATGGCGACCACGTCGCCATCGCGCACCAGGCTGCCGACCACCTCGATAACCTTGCGCGCCTCGTCGACGAACACCGGCTCGACCTGTCCGCGCGAGCGGATCGCACGCGCCAGGGCGCGGCCATCGGCCCCGGCAATGGGTGCTTCGCCGGCGGCGTAGACGTCGAGCAGAACGAGTACGTCCGTACGCGAGAGCACGTCGGCGAAATCGTCGAGGAGATCACGCGTACGCGTGTAGCGATGGGGCTGAAACACCACGACGAGGCGCCGCCCCGGCCAACGGCGGCGGATGGTCGCGAGGACCGCGTCGAGTTCGCGCGGATGGTGACCGTAGTCATCGACGACCGTCACGCTGTGCCCGCGTAGCGCAACCTCGGGGTGGATCTGGCACCGCCGCGCAATACCCTCGAAGCGTGCCAGCGCGCGCCGGATCGCGGCGGGCGCGATGCCGAGCTCGAGCGCCACGGCGATCGCGCCGAGCGCATTCTGCACGTTGTGCTCGCCGGGCAGGTTCAACTCGAACTCGCCACCCGTCTCGGCGAAACGGCAGCTGACGGAGAAATGCTCGTGACCGTCGACATGGCGCAGGTCGTAGCCGCGCACGTCCGCGTCCGCATGGAAACCGTAGGTAATCACGCGCGCACGGATCTCGGGGATCAACGACGTGGCATGTTCATCGTCGAGACACACGCAGGCGACGCCGTAGAACGGCAGACGCCGGAAGAACTCGACGAAAGCCGATTTGAGCAGCGAGAAATCGCCCTCGTAGGTGGCCATGTGGTCGGCGTCGACGTTGGTCAGCACGGCCATCAGCGGTTGCAGGAGCAGGAACGAGCCGTCGCTCTCGTCCGCTTCGGCAACGAGGTACTTGCCTTCACCGAGCCGCGCATGGGCGTTGATGCTGCGCACCAGGCCACCGACGACGAAGGTCGGGTCGAGATCGGCTTCGGCCAGCACCGCCGCGACCAGGCTCGTGGTGGTCGTCTTGCCATGCGTCCCCGCGATGGCGATGCCGTGGCGGAAGCGCATCAGCTCGGCGAGCATCTCGGCCCGCGGCACGGTCGGGATGCGCCGCGCCCGCGCAGCTTCCAGCTCGACGTTGTCCGCCTTGACCGCGCTCGAATAGACCACGACGTCGGCGTCCGCGATGTTGTGCTCGGCGTGCCCGATGACAACCTCGACGCCGGCTTCGCGCAGGTGCGCGGTGACGCGGGATTCGGCGGTATCGGAGCCGGACACACGGTAGCCGATGTTACGCAGCACCTCGGCGATCCCGCTCATGCCCGCACCGCCCACGCCGATGAAGTGGATGTGCTCGACGCGATGCATGAGCTGGCGTTCGTCAGTCGGCATCGACGTACTCCAGGCAGCTTCGCGCGACCAGCGTGACCGCGTCCGGGCGTGCCAGCGCGTGCGCGCGCTCGGCCATGTCGAGCAGGCGCGTGCGGTCGCAGAGCAGGCGCGCGATCTCGGCGCCGAGCCGCACGACGTCGAGCTCACGTTCGGGTACCAGCAGCGCGGCACCGGCGTCGACCAGGTAGCGCGCGTTGGCCGTCTGGTGATCGTCGACCGCGTGGGGATAAGGCACGAGGATGGAAGCGACCCCGCTGGCGGCAAGCTCGGCCACGGTCAGGGCCCCGGCGCGCGCGATCACGAGGTCGGCCATGGCGTAGGCCCCTGCCATGTCGTCGATATAGGGCGTGACCTCGACGTCGGCGCGGCCGGCAAGCGCGGCATAGCGGGCGCGCGTCGCGGCGACATCCACCTCTCCGCACTGGTGCAGTACACGCAACCCGGTCATCCCGCTTGATGCGAGCGCGGCCGGCACCGTCTCGTTCAGTGCGCGCGCGCCGCGACTGCCGCCGAACACCAGCACGCTCGGTGTCTCGCGTCCGCCCAGGCGCTGCGCGGGCGGCGCCAGTGCCGCGATGTCCTGGCGCACCGGATTGCCGCAGGTCCGCGCACTGCGGGCGGCGGCGAACGTTCCCGGGAACGCCTCGCAGACGCGGCTCGCGATGCGCGCGAGAAGCCGGTTGGTGAGCCCGGGAATCGCGTTCTGCTCGTGGATCACGAGCGGGCGGCGGCACAGCCACGCGGCGACACCGCCCGGGCCGCTGACGAAGCCGCCCATGCCGAGCACTACGCGAGGACGGATGCGGATCATGTGTACCAGCGCGCAGAGCAGCGCGCTACCCACCGTGACCGGGGCGGTCAGCCAACGCCATGCCCCGGAGCGGCGCAGCCCGGCAACCGGCACGAGCAGCAGCGGCAGCCCCGCGGCGGGAACCACGCGCGACTCGATGCCGCGCCGCGTGCCCATCCAGAACAGCTCGCAACCCTCGGCACGCAAGGCTTCGGCCACCGCGAGTCCCGGGTAGACATGACCACCGGTGCCGCCGGCGAGGATCATGACCGCGCGATTCACGCGTCCTCCCCCGCACGCGTCGTCGGTGCCGCCGGCCGGCGCGCTTCGTAGCCGGCACGCAGCACGATGCCGATCGCCGCGCAGTTCACGACCAGGTTGTTGCTGGCGTAGCTCAGGAACGGCAGGGGTAGCCCCTTGGTCGGCAACAGGCCCATGTTGACCCCGATGTTGACGAACGCCTGGATGCCGATCAGCAGGCCGATGCCGTAAGTGACGTAAGCGGCGAACAACTGGTTGGCGCGTTCCGCCACGCCACCGAGGTAGAAGATGCGCCAGACGAGAAACATGAACAGCGCGATCACGCCGATGCTGCCGAGCAGGCCGACTTCCTCGCCGATCACGGCAAAGACGAAATCGGTGTGCACTTCCGGCAGGTAGAACAGCTTCTGCACGCTGTTCCCCAGCCCCACGCCGAACCACTCGCCGCGACCGAAGGCGATCAGCGCCTGGGTCAGTTGGAAGCCGCTGTTGAACGGATCCGACCAGGGATCCATGAACGTCATCAGGCGCTGCACGCGATACGGCGCGAGCATCGACAACGCCGCCAGCGCGGCCAGCGCGGCCAGCCCCCAGAAGATGAAACGCAGCATCGGCACACCGCCGAGGAAGAGCATACCCAGCCCGGTCGCGAACAACACCACCGCGGCGCCGAAGTCGGGCTCGATGACGAACAGGCCGCCAATCACCGTGAGCACGCCGATGGGCTTGATGAAACCGATGAAATCGGCGCGCACCTGCTGGTTGTGACGCACGAGGTAGGCCGCGAGGTAGATGATCACTGCGAGCTTGGCGACCTCCGATGCCTGCAGGGTGATCGGCCCGAGGCCGATCCAGCGCATGCTGCCATTGACCTCGCGGCCGAGCCCGGGCACGAGCACGGCGACCGCGAGCGCCATCCCCGCGAACAGCAGCACCGAGCTCATCTGTTCGAGGTGGCGCAACGGCAGGCGCGTGATCACGATCGCGACGGTGATGCCGAGGCCGCCGCCGATGAGCTGCCGCCAGAAGTAGAACAGCGCGTCGAGTTCGCGACGCTCGGCGATCGCGACCGACGTCGACACCACCATGATCACGCCGATCGCGAGAAGCACCAGCGCCGCACCGATCAGCCACAGGTCGTAGGCCACCAGCGCGCGCCCTTCGCGCCCGCCCTGCGACACGGCCTGGGGTACTGCCTGCTGCGCGACGGCGGCTTCCATCAGGCCTCCTCCAACGCCGCGACCGCGGCGACGAAGAGTTCGCCGCGCTCGGCATAGTTGGCAAACATGTCGAGACTCGCGCAGGCCGGTGACAGCAGCACCGTGTCGCCGGCGCGGGCGGCGTGCCGTGCCGCCTGTACCGCGGCCGGCATGTCGGTCGCGACCAGGCAATCGCAGCGCCCGGCAAGGGCTCGCTCGATGTCACGCGCCGCGCGGCCAAGCAGAACGACCGTGTGCGCGCGACGCGCGACCACCTCGGCGAAAGCCTCGAACGTCGCGCCCTTGGCCTCGCCACCGGCAATGAGCACACCGTCGCGATCGCCGAGCAGGCCCTCGATGGAGGCGATCGCGGCACCCGGGTTGGTGGCCTTGGAATCGTTGATATAACGCACGCCATCGACCGTGCCAGTACTCTCGGCGCGGTGCCGCAGGCCACGGAAGCTGCGCAGTACCTGCGCCACGCTCGCGTCGTCGGCGCCAAGCGCGTGCGCCATCGCCGCGGCCGCCAGCGCGTTGGCGACGTTGTGCATGCCAGCCATGGCGAGTTCGTCGAGTGCGATCAGGTCAGCCTCGGGGCCAGCCAGCCAGGTGCGCGCGCCCTCGCGCCGCAGGCCGAAACGTGCCGGCCCCGGAGCGCCGAGGGTAAAACTCAAGCGTTTGCCGCGCACCGGCAAGGCATCGACCACCGGGTCGTCGGCATTGAGCACGGCGATGTCGGCGCGCTCGAGGATGCGCGCCTTGGCCGCGACGTAGGCCTCGAACGAACCGTGGCGATCGAGGTGGTCGGGCGTGATGTTGAGTATCGCGGCGACGGCCGGCGCGAGCGAGGTGGTGAGCTCGAGCTGGAAGCTCGAAAGCTCGAGGACGTAGCAGTCCGGCTCGCGCGAGTGCAGCAGATCGAGCGCTGGCGGCCCCAGATTGCCGCCGCTGCGCACGTCACGCCCGGCCGTCGCGAGCATGTCGGCAACCAGGGTGGTCACGGTGCTCTTGCCGTTGGTTCCGGTGATCGCGGCCAGCGGCGCGCGCGCTGCCCGCGCGAACAGTTCGATGTCGCCGAGCAACGCGACGCCGGCTGCGCGTGCAGCCGCGAACGCCGGCTGATCGAGCGGCACACCCGGACTGATCACCAACTGTCCGCAGCCGGCCAGGCGCGCGGCATCGAGTGCGCCGGTGACGACTTCCACCTCGGGATGGGCGCGGCGCACGGCGGCCGCGCCGGGGGCGTCCGCGCGGCTGTCGAAGGCGACGACCGCAAGGCCCTGGCCGCGCAGGTAGCGCACGCAGGACTGGCCGCTCGCGCCGAGACCGATGACGGCGTGGACGGCGGTCTGCTGCTGCGCTCCGGAGGTCATGGCATGGCTCGACATGAACGGCGACTCAACGAATCTTCAGCGTGGCCAGCGCGGCCAGCACCAGGATGACGGTGATGATCCAGAAACGCACGATCACGCGGGGTTCCGGCCATCCCTTGAGTTCGAAATGGTGATGGATCGGAGCCATGCGGAAGATGCGCTTGCCGGTCAGCTTGAACGAGACGACCTGCAGGATCACCGAGACGGTCTCCATCACGAACACGCCGCCCATGATGAGCAGCGCGAGTTCCTGTCGCACCACGACTGCCACGGTGCCGATCGCCGCACCCAGCGCGAGCGCGCCGATATCGCCCATGAAGACCTGCGCGGGATAGGTGTTGAACCAGAGGAAGCCCAGCCCCGCGCCGACGATCGCACCACAGAACACGCACACCTCGCCGACCCCGTAGACATAGGGCACGGCAAGGTAGCGGGCGAAGTTCACGTTGCCGGCGACATAGGCGAACACCACCAGCGCCGCGGCGACGAGTACCGTCGGCAACACGGCGAGGCCGTCGAGACCGTCGGTCAGGTTGACCGCGTTGCTGGTGCCCACGATCACGAAGTAGGTCAGCGCGACGTACAAGGCGCCGAGTTCGATGGCGACGCTCTTGACGAACGGCACGATGAGCTCGGTCTCCGTGGGCGACTGGGCGGTGTGGTAGAGGAACAGCGCCGTGCCGAGGGCGACGAGCGATTGCCAGAAATACTTGTACGACGCGCGCAGCCCCTTCGAGTTGCGCCGCACCAGCTTGAGGTAGTCGTCGACGAAGCCGATCACACCGAACAACAGCGTGGTCGCCATCACGACCCACACGAAGCGATTGCCGAGATCGCCCCACAGCAGGGTGCTGGCGAGGATCGAGACCAGGATCAGCACACCGCCCATGGTCGGCGTCCCGGCCTTCGAAAGGTGGCTCTGCGGGCCGTCATCGCGCACGTTCTGGCGAATCTGGAAGCGCGTCAGGTGACGGATCATCGACGGCCCGATGACCAGCGCGATGAACAGCGCAGTGAGCACGCCGAGGATGGTCCTGAGCGTGATGTACTGGAACACGTTGAACCCGGTGTGGAAGCGGGTCAGGTACTCGGCCAGGTACATCAGCATGACGCGCCCTCCGCGCTCGTGAGGTCCGCGACCACGCGTTCCAGGCCCATCGAGCGCGAGCCCTTGACCAGCAGCGTCACGCCCGTGGATGCCGCCGCGACGGCCTCGTGCAAGGCGTCGATGAGCGACGCGATGTCGTCGAAATGCGCGCCGGCCGGACCGAACGCACGCACCGCGTGGCCGGCCAGCGCACCGAGCCCGAACAGGCGCTCGACGCCCGCGGCACGCGCCGCGGCGCCGGCCTCGGCGTGGTAGCGCTCGGCCGCGGCGCCGAGTTCGCCCATGTCGCCGAGCACCAGCCACTTCGCGCCGGCGTACTCGGCGAGGACCGCGATCGCGGCCGCCAGCGCCGCCGGATTGGCATTGTAGGAGTCATCGATGAGCGTGAGCCGCGCGCCGAGTTCGTGAACCACGAGGCGCCCGGCGACGGGCGCGGCGGCGGCGAGGCCAGCGACGATGTCATCCAGGTCGACACCGACGGCCAGCGCGGCCGCGGCCGCGGCGAGCGCATTGTCGACGTTGTGGCGACCGCGATGGCTGATAGTGACCGCGCGCGCGCCGGCCGGCGTGCACAGGCGGAAGCGGGTCGGACCGGCCCCGGTCACCACGTCGCGCGCGCAGACGTCGCCGCCCGCGCCGAAGCTCAACACGCGCCGCGGCGCGGCCATCTCGCGCCACAGGCCGGCATAGGTATCGGCCTGGTTGATGATGGCCACACCATCGTCGGGCAAGCAGGTGTAGATCTCGCCCTTGGTCCGGGCCACGGTGTCGACGTCGCCGAAACCCTCCAGATGGGCCGGTGCGCACAGCGTCACGAGGCCGACGTCGGGGCGGGCGATGTCGCCGAGCAAGGCGATGTCGCCGGCGCGGTTCGCGCCCATTTCGATGACCGCGGCCTCGTGCTCGGGAGCGAGCCGGAACAAGGTCAGCGGCACGCCGATGTCGTTGTTCAGGTTTCCGTGCGTGACCAGCGTGCGCCGGCGCGTGGCGAGGATCGCGCCGATCATCTCCTTGGCCGTGGTCTTGCCCGCGCTGCCGGTGACGCCGATCACCGGGATCGGGAACCGCAGGCGCCATTCCCGCGCCAAGGTGCCGAGTTCGCGGCGCGGATCGCTGACCACGATCTGCGCCAGCGCGGCAGCGCGGCGTTCGCGCACCACCGCGCCCGCGGCGCCCGCGCTCACAGCATCGTCGAGCTTCTCGTGGGCGTCGAAGCGCGGCCCGGAAAGGGCGAAGAAGAGTTCGCCCGGGCGCAGCGTACGGGTGTCCGTGCCGACACCGGCGAAGCGCGCGTCGGCGCCATGCAGCGTGCCGCCCAGGATGCGCGCGGCGTCCCCGAGACCGAGGGAGATCATGCCTCACCCCCGGCCAGGGCAAGGCGCACCTGTTGGTAGTCGCTGAAGGGCCGGCGCCGGCCATCGATTTCCTGCGTCGTCTCGTGCCCCTTGCCGGCGATGAGCACGATGTCACCGGCGCCCGCCGCACCGATGGCCGCGTGGATCGCGTCCGCGCGGTCCGCGATCACGACGGCGTCCGCGGGGGCACGCATGCCGGCGAGGACCTCCGCCGCGATGTCGGTGGCGCGCTCCGAGCGCGGGTTGTCACTGGTCACGATCACGCGGTCGGCGCCCTGCTCGGCGCAGGCCCCCATCAACGCCCGCTTGCCGCGGTCACGGTCACCACCGCATCCGAACACCACGTGCAGGCGGCGCGGGTCGAGTTCGCGCAACGTGGCGAGCACCGCGGCGAGGCTGTCGGGGCCATGCGCGTAATCGATGAACACACGCGCGCCGCGAGCGTTGCTGCCGCAGGCCTGCAGGCGCCCCGGCACTGCTTCGAGCCGCCCGAGAACCCCGGCAATCGTCGCGAGATCGTGGCCGCCGGCCCGCAGCAGACCCGCGATGACGAGCAGGTTGTCGACGTTGAAGCGACCGATCAGGCGGGTCCTCACCGGCAGGCGGCGCTCGCCGGCGACGAGTTCGAAACGCAGGCCATCGGCATCGAGGGTAATCGCGTGCGCGGTGAGGTCGGCATGTTGCGAGGGTGCGCCCCGGCCGTGGCCGGACGAGCAGGTGAGCAGCGGCAGGCGGCAAGCGTACGCGGCGGCAAGTTCGGCGCCGAAGGGGTCGTCGATGTTGATGACGGCCGCGGCCACCCCGGGTAACTCGAACAGGCGGCGCTTGGCCCCCGCGTAGTGCGCCATGTCGCCGTGGTAGTCGAGATGGTCACGCCCGAGATTGGTGAACGCCGCGGCGCGGATGCGCAAGCCGTCCAGACGTCCCTGGTCCAGCGCATGCGACGATGCCTCGAGCGTGGCGGCGGGCGTGCCGGCGGCACGCAAGCGCGCCAGCCAGCGGTTGATCGTGATGACGTCCGGGGTGGTGTTCGGGTTCGCTTCCAGTGCGTGCAGCGGACCGGCCCCCAGGGTCCCGATGTAACCGGCCGCGCCTTCCAGCGCGACGAGGGCCTGCGCGGCGAGATGGGCCACGGTGGTCTTGCCATTGGTGCCGGTCACGGCGAACACGCGCACGCTGCGCGACGGCGTAGCGAAGAAACGGTTGGCCAGGTCGCCGAGCAGGCGCCGCAGCGCGGGCACGTGGACCACCGGCACGCTGCCCGGCACCGCGTCATGCGGGCGCTCGGCCAGCACCGCGACGGCGCCGCGCGCGACGGCGTCGGCGGCATGGCGCCAGCCGTCGTCACGGCGCCCACCGAGAGCAACGAAACAGCAGCCGGCCCCCACGGTCCGGCTGTCCAGCGCGAGGTCGCTGACCACGCGGTCGTCCGCCGCGTCGACATCGCTGATGCCGGCAAGCAGGGTCGACAGCGGCATGGTCTCGCACAGCGCGCTCATGGCGCCGCCTCCTCCGCTGACCCGGGCGGCAGGGCGCCGGCCAGCCATACCGTCGGTGCCGCCGGCTCGCCCAAGGCATCGGGCGGGATGTTCAGGATGCGCGTCGCCTCGCGCATGACGCTGGCGAAGATCGGCGCGGCCACGCGGCCGCCGAAATGCTCGCCACCCTCCGGCTCGTCGATCACCGTGATCGCGACCAGACGCGGTTCGCGGGCCGGAATCATGCCGGCGAACAGCGACAGGTAGCGATGCTCGGCATAGCCGGCGTCTATCGACTTGTGCACGGTGCCGGTCTTGCCGGCGACGGTATACCCCGGCACCGCCGCCTGCTGCGCGGTGCCCTGCACGACCACGCGCTCGAGCATGCGACGCACGCTGCGTGCCGTTTCCGCGCTGAGCACGCGCTCGCGCGCGAGTGCTTCGTCGCGCTTGAGGATGGACAACGGTTGCAGCCAGCCGTCGTTGGCGAGCACCGTGTAGGCGCGCGCGAGCTGCACTGCGGTCACCGACATGCCATAGCCGAACGACAGGGTGGCGTGCTCGATGTCGCTCCAATTGGCGTATTCGTTGAGACGGCCGTAAGTCTCGCCGGGCAGGACGACATCGGTCAGGGTGCCGAAGCCGAAGCTGCGCAGGCCGCGCCACAAGGTCTCCGGCTCGAGCGAGAGCGCGATCTTGCTGGCTCCGACGTTACTCGATTTCTCGATCACCCCGGCGACGTCCAGGATGCCGAAGTTGCGCACGTCGCGCACCGTATTGCGGCCGACCTTGAAATACCCGGGCGTCGTTTCGATCTCGGTATCCGGCGCGTAACGTCCGCTCTCGAGTGCGATGGCGACGGTGAACGGCTTGATCGTCGAGCCCGGCTCGAACAAGTCGGTCACCGCGCGGTTGCGGTAGTGCGCGACCTTGCGGTCGGCGCGGTTGTTGGGATTGAACGACGGCTGGTTGACCAGCGCGATGATCTCGCCGGAATGTGGATCGACAATGACCATCGACCCGGCCCGCGCGCGCTCGGCGTGCACCGCGTTCTTGAGCGCGCGGTAGGCGACGTATTGCACGCGCTCGTCGATGCTCAGCACGATGTCCTGCCCGGGCCGCGTCGGGTGCAGGCGCTCGACGTCCTCGACCACCCGTCCGAGACGATCCTTGATGACCCGGCGCAGCCCGGGTTGGCCGCGGAGCTGGGCTTCGAACGCCAGTTCGATGCCTTCCTGGCCACGATCGTCGACGTTGGTGAAACCGAGCACGTGCCCGGCCACCTCGCCTTCCGGGTAGAAACGGCGGTACTCCTGCTGCAGCCCCACGCCGTCGAGATCCAACTCACGGATCGCCGCGCCCTCGTCGGGCGTGAGGTGGCGCCGCAGGTAGACGAACTGGCGCTCGAGCCGCGGCATGACCAGCGTTTCGAGCTGCGCGACCGAGACGTTCAGAGTCTTCGCCAGCTCGCCCCAGCGCTCGCGCTCGGTCATGAAGTCCGCCGGCTTGATCCAGGCCGACTGCGTCGGCGTACTGATCGCCAGCGGCTCGCCGTTGCGATCGAGCACCATGCCGCGATTGGCATGGATCTGGTCGGTACGCAGGTAGCGGGCGTCGCCGTGCCCCTGGAGGAATTCGCTCTCGTGGAGCTGCAGCTCTATCGCGCGCCCGACCAGGGCGCCGGCAGCAAGCAGGAAGCCCGTCACCACCAGGCGGCGGCGCAGCTTGAGTTCCCGCCGGGTGCGGCCGCGCGTGCTCATCGCAATTCCACCACCTGGCGCGGCGCGGGCGTGACCATGCCGAGTTGTTCGCGCGCGATGCCCTCGACCCGCACGTGGGTCGCCCAGGTGGCCTGTTCGAGGAGCAGCTGTCCCCACTCCTGGTCGAGCTGCTGCTGGGTGTCACGCAACGCCTGCAGCTCGACGAACAGCTTGCGACTGGCGTGGCGGTTGAGCACCAGCTCGACGGCCGAGGCGAAAGCGCACAGGCCGACCAGCACGGCGATGGCGAGCAGCCTCATGCGAGCCGCTCCAGCACGCGCAGACGGGCGCTGCGGGCGCGCGGGTTGGCCGCGGTCTCGGCCGCGCCGGCCATCACCGGCTTGCGGGTCACTTCGTGGAAGCTCGGCACCGGCAAGGGGCCGGCGCGGCGCGCTTCGCGGTGCGCCTGCTCGAGCGTACGGAAACGCTGCTTGACGAGCCGGTCCTCGAGCGAGTGGAAAGCGATGACGAGCAGGCGACCGCCGACCGCGAGGAGGTCGAGCGCGCTGTCGAGCATGCGCTCTACCTCGCCCAGCTCGTCGTTGACGCGGATGCGGATAGCCTGGAAGGTACGCGTGGCCGGGTCGATGCGCCCGCGCCCGCGCCCGATCGAAGCGCTGACGAGCGCGGCGAGATCGAACGTCGTCTCGAGGGGACGGGTCGCGCGCGATTCGACGATACGCCGCGCGATGCGGCGCGATTGGCGTTCCTCGCCGTAGCGCCACAGCACGTCGGCGATCTCCTGCTCGTCGGCGGTGGCGAGCCAGGCCGCGGCCGAGGTACCCGTGGTCGGGTCCATGCGCATGTCGAGCGGACCGTCGTGGCGAAAGCTGAAGCCGCGCGACGGATCGTCGACCTGCGGCGAGGAGATGCCGAGATCGACGAGCATGCCGGCGACCCGCCCGCGCAGACCGGCCAGCGTCTGCGCGAGCCCGGAGAAAGCGACGTGGTGCACATCGACGCGGCGGTCGGCCGCGGCCAGGGCGGCGGCATCGGCGATCGCCTGCGGGTCGCGGTCGCACACGACGAGGCGGCCGGCCGCGCCGAGCCCGGCGAGCAGCGCGCGCGCGTGACCGCCGCGCCCGTAGGTCGCGTCGACATAGATCCCGGCGGGTTGCACGTTCATGAGATCGACAACCTCATCGAGCAGAACCGGTACGTGGAGGGACACCGGTCGTGCTCACAGCGCCAGTGATTCGAGCGCCGACGACGGCGCGTTGCCGTCGGCGCTGACGTCCTCCAACCATTCGTCACGCTCGGCACGCCAGCGCACGGCATCCCAGATCTCGATCTTGTTGCCCTGGCCGAGCATCACGACCTGCTTGCTCAACGCCGCGATCTCGCGCAGCTCCGGCGGCAGCAGGATGCGACCCTGCCCGTCGCAGCTCAGATCGGTCGCGTAGCCTCGCATCATTTGTTTGGTCCGGCGGCTCTGCTTGTCGAAGTCCGAAAGCCCGGAGAGCTTGGCCTCGATGATCTGCCATTCGGCCAGCGGGTAGAGCCACAACGAGCGGTCCCAGGGATTGAGCGTGAGGACCAGATCGCGGCTGTCGCAGGCCGTAAGCACTTCACGGAAACGCACGGGGACAGCCAAGCGGCCCTTGACGTCGAGATTGACGGTCGTGAGTCCCCGGAACATGTACGTGCGGGATCCGGCTCAGCGGCGCCCGCCCACGGGCGTGCCGGGCGATCGATTCAAGGCCGCTGATGCGCGTAGATCCACTTTTCCCCACCAATCACCACAAGTGGCAACTATAAGGACGGCGGACGAAAAGTGTCAAGGTGATTACCGGGAATCGCGCACGAATTCTTGCTTTAGTTACAGTAACTTAGCTTGCACCCACGGACTTGAAAGCGAGCACTCACTTCCGTCAATCATGAAAGATCGAAAAAAATCATTGCGATAAGCTTCAATGCTCATGACGATTCGAGGACGGCGCGCGCCACGGCGACTGCGCGTCGCCAATTGCGAAGGGAGGCAAGGCGGCCTGTAAGCCGGGTTCTGTACTGCTGCGATGCAGCATGGTGATCATTCATCTGCGATCCGCGTCACCGCGAACCTGTAGCGACCTACCCGGAAACTCGCGCGGACCGCGCTGACCCGCCTCGCGGCGGTACGTTTCCCTATTTGGTCTTGCTCCGGATGGGGTTTACCCTGCCACCGGCGTTGGCCGGCGCGGTGCGCTCTTACCGCACCTTTTCACCCTTACCGCGCCCTGAGGCGTGGCGGTATCTTTTCTGTGGCACTTTCCGTGGGCTCGCGCCCCCCAGGCGTTACCTGGCATCCTGTCCTGCGGAGCCCGGACTTTCCTCCATCGCGGGACCCGTGAAGGTCTGCGATGGCGATCACCCGGCCGACTTGCCGGCGCCAAGTGTGAGCCTCGACGCAGCGCTTTTCAATCATCCGCGGCAAGCGCGAGCGCGCGCCGGTAGACCGCGTTGCGCCGCGCCCCGGTCAGGCGGGTCACGACCCGCACCGCGGTACGCTGATCGGTCTCGGCGAGCAGCGCGCCGAGCAGGCGATCGATCTCGGCCTCGTGCGCATCCGCCGCGAGCGGCGGGGCGCCGGCAACCAGTACCACGAGCTCGCCGCGCGTCGCGTTCGGATCCTCGCCGAGTGTGCCGAGGAGCGCTTGCAGCGTGCCGCGGTAGACCGTCTCGAAGCGCTTGCTCAACTCGCGCGTCACCACCGCGGTGCGGCCTGCGCCGAACGCCTCACACAGATCGGCGAGCATCGCGAGCAGGCGGTGCGGCGCTTCGTAGAAGACCAGGGTGCGTGGCTCGTCAGCGAGTGCGGCGAGTCGCCGCGCGCGCGCGCCGGCCGCGCTCGGCAGGAAGCCCTCGAAGACGAACCGATCGGTCGGCAGGCCGCTGATGCTGAGCGCGGCGATGAGCGCGCTCGGTCCGGGCACGGCGCGCACCGCGACGCCGGCATCCAGCGCGCTCGACACGAGGACGTAGCCGGGATCGGAAATGAGCGGCGTGCCGGCATCGCTGATCAGCGCGCAGGCTTCGCCGGCGTCGCGCATGCGCGCGACGAGCTGGCCGGCCACGCGCCGTTCGTTGTGCGCGTGCAGTGGCTCGAGCGCGGTCGTGATGCCGTAGTGGTCGAGCAGCCTGCGGCTGTGACGGGTGTCTTCGCAGAAGATGCGATCGACGGCGCCCAGCACCGCCGCGGCGCGGGGCCCGAAATCACCCAGGTTGCCGATCGGCGTCGCCACCACGTAGAGCGCCGGCCGCTCGATTGACACCTCCGCAGGTGCCGCTGATACTGGCTGCGTGTCCACCGCCTACTCTGTTCTCGCCCGCCTGCGGGTACTGGGTGCGCTACTCATTGCGCTCATTACATGCGCCTGCGCACCCCAAGGCAACGTGCGCGACGTACCCAGCGTTGCGAAGCCGGATCCGCAGGCGCTGGCCAACGCCCAGCTCGCCGCCGGCAATTTCGCGCAGGCCGCCGACGCGTACGAAACGCTCGCCGCGACCAGCAGCGGCGTGCAGGCGACACGGCTGCGCGCGATGGCGGTACTCGCCTACCAGGATGCCGGTGACTACGCCACCGCGGACGGCCTGCTCGGCTTGCTCGAAGGAACGGGCGGCGCCGATGGCGCCATCGCGACGGCGCGCGCCCGCGCGCTGCAGCAGGGCGGCCGCGACAGCGAGGCACTGGCCCTGGCCAACACCGTGGACGCGACCCCGCTGACCCCGTATCAGCGCGGCATCCTGACGCGCACGCGCGGCCGCGCGGCGCTCAACCTCGGCGACGCGCAGGCCGCTGCGCCGGCGCTGATCGCCGCATGGCGCTATCCCTACCCCGCCGCGCGCGAGGACGAACTCCGCCAGCAGACCTGGCGTGCGGTCTCCAGCCTGCCGGAAAGCGACCTCGAGAATGGCGCGACGGCGGCCAGCGCCGACACGCAGGCGGCCTGGTACGCGCTCGCGCTGACCGCGCGCCGTTCGATGCTCGATACCACCACCTTCGCCGCCCGCGCGGAGGACTGGCGCATGCGCTACCCGCAACACCCTGCCGGCCCGCTCATCGAAGCCTTGCTCGAGCGCTCCGAAGCGCTCGGCGAGCGCCCGCGTCACGTCGCCCTGCTGCTGCCTTTCGACGCCACCTTCGGACCCGCGGCCGAGGCCATCCGCGACGGCTTCATCAGTGCCTGGTTCGGCGACGAGAACGTCGCCTCGCGGCCACGCGTGGGCGTCTATTCGACCAGCGACGGCGACACCGACAGCGTGGTCAATCGGGCACTGGGCGACGGCGCCGAGTTCATCGTCGGCCCGCTGCGCAAGGAGCTCGTCGACCACCTGCGCGCCGACAGCGACCTCGACGTCGGGGTGCTGGCCCTCAACGTGGTCGACGACGCGACGCTCACGCGCACCGGCTTCTACCAGTTCGGCCTCACCCCGGAAGACGAGGCCGCGCAGGTCGCCGAACGCGCGGTGGGGCGCGGCCCGGGCGCGCTCCTGCTTGCGCCCGACAGCAGCTGGGGCAAGCGCCTGATGGCCGCCTACCAGAGCGCCTGGAACGCGGTCGGGGGCACCGTGCTCGCGAGCGTGCACTACAACGAGAGCACCGAGGGCTACACGCGCGCCGTGCGGCAGGCACTGAACATCGACCTGAGCCAGGCGCGCGCCGCGGCGCTGCGCGAAAGGCTCAACCTGCCACTGCACTTCGAGCCGCGCCGGCGCCAGGATGCCGCGGTCATACTGCTCGCGGCCTACCCGGGCAACGCGCGCCAGCTGATGCCGCAGCTACGCTATTTCGGCGCCGGCTCCATGCCGGTCTACGCCACCTCGCACGTCTATGCCGGTGTCAGCAGCGCCGAGGGCGATATCGACCTCGACGGCATCGAGTTCGCCGACATGCCGTGGTTGTTCGATGCCGCCGACCGGCGTTCGCATGCCGTGGTGGAGCGCTACTGGGCGCCGCGCGCAGCCGCTATCGCGCGCCTCTACGCGTTCGGCATCGACGCCTTCCGCGTGCTGCCGCATCTCGGCAAGCTGCGTCTGCAACCCGGTCTGCGCGTGCCTGGCGTCACCGGCGACCTGTCGATGGACGCGCGCGGTGTGCTGCATCGCAAGCTCACCTGGATGCGCTACGTGAACGGTACGCCACGCCGTGCCGACACCCTCGCGGCGCGTGTGCTCGGGCATGGCGCCGCCGCGGGCGAGTGAGCGCGAACCGGCCGCCGCCGTCGGTACCCGCCTGGAGCGGACTGCGGAACGCTACCTGAGCGAGCGCGGCCTGCGCACGCTCGCACGAAACTACCGCTGCCGTGGCGGCGAACTCGACCTGGTCATGCGGCACGGTGACAGTATCGTCTTCGTCGAAGTGCGCTACCGGCGCTCCCGTGCCTACGGGTCCGCCGCCGAAAGCGTCGACCGGCGCAAACAGCAGCGCCTGCTGCGTGCGGCCGAGCACTACCTCGCCCGCCACGGTGAGCAGGGACGCTGTCCGTGCCGCTTCGACGTCGTCGCCGTACACGGGCCACCGGAGGCCCTCGAGCTCGACTGGATCGAGGGGGCGTTTTCTGCATAATGCTCGCCTCGCACTGACACCCCGAGCCCGCCGCTCGCCGCCACCGGGACGCCCTGCTTGGACCAAGCGACCAGAATCAAGGCCATCTTCACCGACAGCATCGAGGTCAAGGCGCGCTGCGCCGAGTCTCTCGCCGATGTCATCGTCAATGCGGGCCAGGCCGTCGCCGACTGCCTGCTCGCGAGCGGCAAGATCCTGAGCTGCGGCAACGGTGGCTCCGCCGGTGACGCACAGCATTTCTCCTCGGAGATGCTCAACCGCTTCGAACGCGAGCGGCCCGGATTGCCGGCCATCGCGTTGACCACCGATGCGTCGACCATCACCTCGATCGCGAACGACTACCAGTACGCCGACGTGTTCGCCAAGCAGATTCGCGCCCTGGGGCAGCCGGGTGACGTGTTGCTGGCCATCTCGACCAGCGGCAACTCGCACAACATCATCAACGCCCTGGACGCCGCCCACGACAAGGGCATGCGCGTCATTCTGCTGAGCGGGCGGGACGGCGGCGGCGCCGCGCGCAGCCTGGCCGACGCGGACATCGAGCTGCGGGTGCCGAGCGAGTCGACTGCGCGCATCCAGGAATCCCACCTGACGATCATCCATTGCCTGTGCGACCTGGTCGACAACCACCTGCTCGGCGCGGAGAGCTGAGAAAGCCCTGCGCACGTGGCGGCACCGCCCGCTGGCGGCCTCGCGCAGCCTCCGGCGACGCCCGGTCATCGCGCACGAACTGCGCCGCTCGGACGCCGCGCGCCTTGCCTTCGCACATGCTCGCGCCGCGGTACCGTGCTTGCCCGAGCGCGCGCCGGATACGCGCAGCTCGCGCCGACGGGCGATCCCGGCGGTGGACAGCGATCATCGCGCGCGGACTATCGGCCCTGCTCTTACTCGGCCTGTGCGGGGGTTGTGCACCGCTGCTCGTGGGTGGCGCGGCGACGACCGGTGCGGTCGTTGCGGGCGACCCGCGAACCGCCGGCACGCTGGTCGAGGATCAGGCCATCGAAATGCGTGCGGCAGCGGCGCTGCGCGCCGACGAGGCGTTGCGCGAACAAACGCACGTCAGCATCACGAGCTACAACGAGGTCGTGCTGCTCACAGGCCAGGCACCGAGTCGCGCGCTGCGCGAACGCGCCGTCGCGCTGGTCCGTGAAGTCGACAAGGTTCGCCACGTCTACGACGAAATCGCCATCGGTGCGCCGAGTGCGCTGCTCTCGCGCACCAATGACGGCCTGCTGACAACGCGCGTGAAGACTCGCTTGATCACCGACGCCGCCATCAACGCGCAACGCATCAAGGTCGTCACTGAAGCGGACGTGGTGTACCTGATGGGTTTCGTGACACGCAAGCAGGGCGCGCTCGCCGCCGACATCGCGAGCGCCACGCCGGGCGTCAAACGAGTCGTGAAGCTGTTCGAGTATCCTGCCGGTTCGGCCGACTGACCGGGCGTCGGACGCGACGCGCAGGACGGCGCGGCATCGCTGCGCCGCTACTTGATGATGGTGAGATGCGGCGGCCGCCTGGGGAGGTCCTGCGGCTCGGAGCCCGCCGGCGCCGCGGCATCATCGGCGGAAGCCGACGCGTCCGCGCCGTCGGCCTCGCCGAGAACGATACCCTGCCCGTTCTCACGCGCGTAGATCGCCTGCACCGCGCCGATTGGCGCGTAGACGTGCTGCGGCTGACCGGCGAAGCGCGCGTTGAACTCGATGGATTCGTTGCCGAGATGCAGATCGCGCACGGCGCTCGGCGAGATGTTCAGCACGATGACGCCGTTGTCCACGAACTGGCGCGGCACCATGACCTGGTCGTGCTCCGCTTTCACCAGCAGGTGGGGCGTGAGGCCGTTGTCGACGATCCATTCGTAGATCGCGCGCAACAGGTAGGGACGGGTGGAAGTCATGGTGCGGACTCGGCCCGGGTGAGCCGAGTTCAGCGGATCTCCTGTTCGACGGGTGACAGGCTGAGGTGGAAGGCGCGCCGGTCGAACAAGCGATCGGCGTACTTAAGGAGGGGCTTGGCCGGCGCGCCGAGCTTCACGCCGTAACGCGGCAGGCGCCACAGCAAGGGCGCCATGCACAGGTCGACCAGCGAGAACTCTTCGGACATGAAGTACGGGAACTGGGAGAACACGGGGGCCAGTGCGAGCAGGTTGTCGCGCATCGACTTGCGCGCATTGGCCGCGGCAATGTCGTTGTCACCCTCGAGTTCATCGGCGAGCGAATAGAGATCACGCACGATGCGGTAGCGGAACTGGCGGTTGTTCGCGCGTGCCACCGGGTCGACCGGCATCAGCGGCGGATGCGGATAACGCTCGTCGAGATACTCCATCATGATCTGGGCATCGTAGAGCACCAGGTCTCGATCGATGAGGGTGAGCAGGCTGCTGTACGGATTGAGGTCGTGCAGATCGTCCGGCTTACTCTCCTCGTCGATGAAGTGAATCTCGACATTGATGTCCTTCTCGGTGAGGACCAGGCGCACGCTATGGCCGAGGGGGTCGGCTGCATCGGCGTACAACGTCATCACTGAACGCCGATTAGCGAGCGCGGTCATCTTAGTGAACATCCTTCCAATATTCCCGTTTCATCAGGTAGGCCGCGACCAGCAGCACGAGCAGGAAGGCAATCACCCAGAAGCCGATGCGGTAGCGCACGAGCTTGGCCGGCTCACCGACGTAGACCAGGAATGAAACGAGGTCGCGCGTGGCCTGGCGATATTCGACGGGGCTCAGCTTGCCGGGGCTCTCCAATTCGAGGCTGGGACCAGCGTGACCGCCGTGATCTCCCGCCTGCTCGTCGGCGTCGTGCTTGACCTGCAATCCCTGCAGTTCCGACAGCACGTGCGGCATGGCAGTGTCGGGGAAGTACAGGTTGTTGACCCCGGTGGGCCGCGTCTCGTCGAGGTAGAAGCCGTTGAGGAACGAGAACAGCCAGTCCGCGCCGCGCGAGCGGGCGATGACCGAGAGATCGGGCGGCGCCACGCCGAACCACTTTTCAGCGTCGTCGGGCTTCATCGCGATCGTCATGGTGTCGCCGATCTTGTCGCTCGCGAACATGAGGTTGTCCTTGACCACCTCTTCGCTCAGCCCGAGGTCCGCGGCCATGCGGTTGTAGCGCATGTACTGTGCCGAATGACAGCTCAGACAGTAATTGACGAACAGGCGCGCGCCGCGTTGCAGCGACGTCTTGTTGCCCAGGTTGACGTTGGCGTCGAGCAGCGCCGGGCCGTGGCCGCCGGCGGCATAGACGAGGCTGGCTGCGGCCCACAGGGCCAATGCGGTAATCAGCTTGTTCATCAGCCCGTCACCCTCTCCGGCACAGGTTTGGTCTTGTCCAATTTGGTGTAAATCGGCATCAGGAAAAAGAACAGGAAGTACAGGATGGTGCACACCTGCGCCACCGCCGTGCGTCCCGGCGTCGGCGGCAGCAGGCCGAGGTAGCCGAGGATCAGGAAGGAGACGACGAAGATCGTCAGCGCCGACCTGTACAGTGTGCCGCGATAGCGGATTGACTTGACCGGACTGCGGTCGAGCCAGGGCAGCGCGAAGAACAGCATCGTCGCAAGGCCCATGAAGATCACGCCCCACAGCTTGCCCGGCACGCCGAAGAAGTCGACCGTGTTGGCACGCAACACCGAATAGAACGGTGTGAAGTACCACACCGGGGCGATGTGCTCCGGCGTCTTCAGCGGGTCGGCTGGCACGAAGTTGTTGTGCTCGAGGAAATAGCCGCCCATCTCGGGTGCGAAGAACACGACGCCCGCGAACAGGATCAGGAAGACGATGACGCCAACCGAGTCCTTCACCGTGTAGTACGGATGGAAGGGAATCCCGTCGAGCGGTTTGCCGTCCGGTCCCTTGTTCTTCTTGATCTCGACGCCGTCGGGGTTGTTCGAACCAACCTCGTGCAGCGCGATGATGTGCAGCACGACGAGGCCGACGATGGCGAACGGCAGCGCGATGACGTGGAACGAGAAGAAACGGTTGAGCGTGATGTCCGACACCACGTAATCACCGCGGATCCACAGCGACAAGGTTTCGCCGACCCACGGAATCGCACCGAACAGCGAGATGATCACCTGCGCACCCCAGTAAGACATCTGGCCCCAAGGCAGCAGGTAGCCGAAGAACGCCTCCGCCATCAGCGAGAGGTAGATGAACATGCCGAGGATCCAGATCAGCTCGCGCGGCTTCTTGTACGAGCCGTAGAGCAAACCGCGGAACATGTGCAGATAGACGACGACGAAGAAGGCCGACGCCCCGGTGGAATGCAGGTAGCGAATCAGCCAGCCCCAGCTGACGTCGCGCATGATGTACTCGACCGAGCCGAAAGCGAGGTTCGCATCCGGCTTGTAGTTCATCACCAGCCAGATACCGGTTACGAGCTGGATCACCAGCACCACCAGCGACAGCACGCCGAAGTAGTACCAGAAGTTGAAGTTCTTGGGGGCGTAGTACTGCCCCATGTGATCGTTCCACAGCTGCATGAGCGGGAACCGGTCGTCGACCCAGTCGCGCAGGCCGACGAGTCCTTTCGTGATCATGTTCATGCCGCGCCTTCCTCCAGCTCACCGATGACCAGGTGCGTATCGTCAACGTAGTGATACGGCGGCACCTCCATGTTCGTCGGCGCCGGAACGCCGGCGTAGACACGCCCCGAGAGGTCGAACTTCGAGCCGTGGCAGGGACAGTAGAAACCGCCCTGCCAGTCGCTGCCCATGCCCTCGGCGTCGGTGCTAGGGAAGAAGTTCGGTGAACAGCCGAGATGGGTGCAGATGCCCACCAGCACGAGGTACTCGGGCTTATCCGAGCGCCACGGGTTGGCCGCGAACTCGGGCTGCAGGGACTCGCTCGATGCCGGATCGCGCAACACGCCGTCCAGGGATTCCAGGGCCGCCAGCTGCTCGGGCGTGCGGCGCACCACCCACACCGGCTTGCCACGCCACTTGAAGATCAGGCGTCCGCCCGGTTCGAGTTGGCCGATGTCTGCTTCGACGGGAGCGCCGATGGCCTTGGCCCGGGCGCTGGGCTGGAACGTGGCCACGAAGGGAATCGCGGCCAGGCCGGCCCCGATACCCCCGATGACGGACGCCGTGCCCGTGAGAAAGCGACGCCGATCCGGATCGACAGCGTTCTCGCTCATGCTGTGATGTCTCCCAACTTGAAGGTCTGTGATGAATGTCTCTGGCAAGCGGAGTGGCACCCGGAAACGGGCGCGGGGCGCATGGGGGAATCGGCTTCACCCTGGGATATCGCTGCTGCAGCCAGATCCCGCGCTCGCTGCGTCCCCTCCCGAACACGGCTTGCCGCGAGATATCGACAATCAGTATGTTGCGGTGGATTATATCACCAAAATCCCGCCCGCCACGGCGCGCGCATGGCGCGCGGAGGACACCGCGCCGGCCTCGCCGCGCCAGCTATGAGATTCATCCTGTTCGTCATTCACTGGGCACTGGTCGGGCTCGGCGTTGCCGCTTTGCTGGTCATCCTCTGGAGCGCACTGAGTGGCGGCCTCGCGAACTGGTCGGGGCCCCGCGTCGAACTGCCGCGCCGCGGCTATGCCACGGCGGTCGCACGCGCCGCGCCGGCGGTGGTCAGCGTACGCACCCTGAGCCGGCGCGCGGCCGGCGGCAACGCCCTCACCGAGGATCCGCTGTTCAGGCGTTTCTTCGACGACGGCGCGGCGATGGTACGCCGCGAGACGAGCCTCGGCAGCGGCGTACTGCTCGACGCCTCCGGCGTCATCGTGACGAACTACCACGTCATCGCCGACGCCGACAGCATCCACGTCTCGCTGCGCGACGGTCGCCAGGCCGATGCACGCATCGTCGGTACCGATCCGGAAACCGATCTCGCGGTGCTCAAGATTGAGCTCGATGATTTGCCGATGGTCGTACTCGGCGATTCCGACGCGCTGCGCGTGGGCGACATCGTGCTCGCCATGGGCTATCCGCTCGGCATCGGCCAGACGGTGACCCAGGGCATCGTCAGTGCGACCGGACGCAACCGCGTCGGTATCAACACCTTCGAGAGCTTCATTCAGACCGACGCCGCGATCAATTTCGGCAACTCCGGCGGCGCACTCGTCGACAGTCGCGGTGCGCTGGTCGGCATCAACGCCGCACGCATCGACTCCGAGGGTATCGGTTTCGCCATTCCGACCGCGCTCGCACTCGACGTGGCACGGCAGATCCTCGAACAGGGCAGCGTGCAGCGCGGCTGGCTGGGCCTGGACGCGCGCGATCTGAACGACGCCCAGCGCGCCGAGTCCGGTATCGGCGCTGGCATCCTCGTCCTCGGCGTCCTCGCCGAAGGGCCGGCGGACCGCGCGGGCGTACTCCCGGGCGACGTCATCACGCACATCGGTGACGAACCAATCGGCGACTCGCGCACCGCCATCGACCGCATCACCTCGCTGACGCCCGGCAGCCGGGTCGCGGTCACCCTGCTGCGCGCGGGCCGCGCGGTGGCGACCGAGGCGGTGGTGTCACGGCGCCCGCTGCCGCGTTGAAGCGGGCTCGGTGCGACCGTCCAACGCCGCGGCCAGTGCATCGAGGAACTGCCGGTTGTCACGCGGCGTGCCGACGCTCACGCGCAGGCAGTCGGCGAGCAGTGGATGGCTGCCGTCGAGATTGCGCACGAGCACGCCGGCGCGCCGCAGCGCCGCGCACAGCGCGCGGCCGCGGCCGGCCGGCGCGCGCGCCAGCAGGAAGTTGGTCGCGCTCGGCCACACGCGCATACCGGGCAACGCCGCGAGCCGCGCCGCAAGACGCCCGCGCTCGGCCAGCACCGCTTCGACCTGGCGTTCGAACACCGCCTCGTGGGTCAGCGCGAACAGCGCGCCGGCCTGCGACAAGGCATTGATGTTGTAGGGCATGCGCACGCGCTCGAGCAAGGCCAGCCATTCCGCCGCGCCGTACAGCGCGCCGACCCGCAGCCCGGCCAGGCCGACCTTGGACAGCGTGTGCATCACGACCAGGTTCTCGTGCGCGGCGACCTCGCCGACGCGCGTCGCCCCGGCGAAGCGGTAATAGGCTTCATCGAGTACGACGAGTCCGGGCGCCGCCGTGCACAAGGCCTCCAGCGTGCCTTCATCGAGACGATTGGCGGTGGGGTTATTGGGACTTGCCAGGAACACCAGCGCCGGCTGCTCGCGCTCGATGGCCGACAGCATGCCCGGAACGTCGAGGGCGAAATCGGCCGCGGCGAGGGGCACACCGACGGTACGCATGCCGACCGCCTGGGCGGCGCTGCCAAACAGCGCGAAGCTCGGTTCGACGGTGAGCACAGTGGCGTCCGGTCCGCGCGCGAAGGCCAGGCAGAGCATGCGGATGATTTCATCGGAACCGTTGCCGAGCAGCACGTCGGTCGGTGCCGCCAGGCCGTGGCGCGCGAGCAGCCGCGCGCGCAGCTCGCGTGCCTGCGGATCGGGATAGCGGTTGAGCTCGACCTCGGCGACGACGGCCAGCCAGGCCGCGCGCAGCGCGTCCGGCAGCGGCCACGGGATCTCCATCGCATCGAGCCTGACCAGGCCATCGCCCGGCTCGGTGCGATAGGGCTCGAGCTCGCGCACCCAGGGTGCGGCGAAACGCGCGATGCGCGCGCCGATGCTCACTCGTCCGCGGTGCGGTATGCCGCCGAACGTGCGTGGGCGTCGAGCCCTTCGGCGGTCGCCAGCACCGCGGCGATGCGTCCGAGTTCCGCCGCCCCCGCCGGCGAGCAGTCGATCACCGAGGAACGCTTCTGGAAATCGTACACGCCGAGGGGCGAGGAGAAGCGCGCGGTTCCGGCGGTCGGCAACACGTGGTTGGGGCCGGCGCAGTAGTCGCCGATGGCCTCGGGCGTGTGCCGGCCGAGGAAGATCGCGCCGGCATGCCGGATGTGCGGCAACCAACGCTGCGGATCGGCGACCGACAGTTCGAGATGCTCGGGCGCGATACGGTTGGCCAGCGCGATCGCCGACTCGAGATCGGTGACCCGCACGAGCGCGCCGCGTGCCGCGAGCGCGGTACGTACGATGTCGGCCCGCGGCAGCGACGGAAGCAAGCGCACGATGCTGGCCTCGACCGCGTCGAGAAACGCCGCGTCGGGGCTGACCAGGATCGACTGCGCCTGTTCGTCGTGCTCGGCCTGCGAGAAGAGGTCCATCGCGATCCAGTCTGGATCGGTAGCGCCATCGCACACGACCAGGATCTCAGACGGCCCGGCGATCATGTCGATACCGACGCGCCCGAAGACCATCGACTTGGCGGTCGCCACGTAGATGTTGCCCGGCCCGACGATCTTGTCCACCGCCGGCACCGTCGCGGTGCCGTAGGCGAGTGCGCCAATCGCCTGCGCGCCACCGATGGTGAACACACGATCGACACCAGCGATCGCGGCCGCCGCGAGCACCACCGGCTCGACGTGCTCATCGGGTGCGGGCACCACCATGATGATCTCGCCGACGCCGGCAACCTTGGCCGGAATCGCGTTCATCAGCACCGAGGAGGGATAGGCGGCCTTGCCGCCCGGCACGTAGATGCCCACGCGGTCGAGGGGCGTGACGAGCTGACCGAGCACGGTGCCGTCCGCCTCGCGGTAATTCCACGAAACCGCCTTGTGTTTCTCGTGGTAATTGCGAATGCGCGCCGCGGCCTGCTCGAGGGCGGCGCGCACGGCCTCCGGCACCGCGTCCAGGCTCGCCGCCGGTGCGACGACTTCCAGTGCGGCCGGGGAAACCACGGCGCGGCGGTCGAAGCGGTTGGTATAGCGCACGAGCGCGGCGTCGCCCTCGCGCCGCACGGCGTCGAGGATCTCCTTCACCGCGCGGGTCACGTCGGGCCGCTCGTCGTCGTCCCAGGCGAGCAGCGCGGTCAGGCGCGCGTCGAAATCCGGCGCTTGCGCATCGAGCCGGTTGATCAGCGCACTCACGCCGGCGACTCCACCACCGCGCGCAGCGCGCCGATGATCTCGCTGACCCGCGCGTGCTTGGTCTTCATCGCGGCCTTGTTGACGATCAGCCGCGAGCTGATCTCGCAGATCGTCTCCATCGCGACCAGGCCGTTGGCCTTGAGCGTGTTCCCGGTATCGACCAGGTCGACGATGCGATCGGCGAGCCCGACCAGCGGCGCGAGTTCCATCGAGCCGTACAGCTTGATGATCTCGGCCTGCATGCCGAGGCTCTCGAAATAATCGCGCGCGGTACGTGCGTACTTCGTGGCAATGCGTGGGCGCCGGCGCGAGAAGTCCTGCCCGGGCAGGCCGGCGACCATCAAGCGGCAGCGCGCGATGCCGAGGTCGAGCGGCTCGTAGTAGTCGTGACCTTCGTACTCCATGAGCACATCCTTGCCGGCGACGCCGAGATCGGCAGCGCCGTACTCGACGTAGGTCGGCACGTCGGTGGCACGGATGACGAGCAGCTTGACGTCGGCGCGCGAGGTATCGAGTACGAGCTTGCGCGACTTCGCCGGATCGTCGAGCGGCTCGATGCCGATGCGGGTCATCAACGGCAGTGCATCCTCGAGGATACGCCCCTTGGAGAGCGCGATGACGAGGTCGCCGGCATTACGGTTAACGGTTGCAGTCATGGTCGTCGTGTCGTCAGGTCGGGCGCTCGCGGCACGGGCCGCGAGACCACCGATGGCCAAGGTCGGCGCCGCATGCAAGCGTGCGCCGGGTTCAGCTCGGCACGCGCTTGATCTGGGCGCCGAGGTTGGCGAGCTTTTCCTCGATCGTCTCGTAGCCGCGATCGATATGGTAGATGCGATCGACCTCGGTCGCACCGTCCGCGACCAGGCCGGCCAGCACGAGGCTCGCCGAAGCGCGCAGATCGGTCGCCATCAGCGGCGCCCCGGTCAGGCGGTTCACGCCGGTGGTGATCGCAGTGTTGCCCTCGAGCTTGACCTGCGCGCCCATGCGCTGCAGTTCGAGGACGTGCATGAAGCGGTTCTCGAACACCGATTCGGTGATCGTGCCAGTACCCTCGGCGATGCAGTTGAGCGCCGTGAATTGCGCCTGCATGTCGGTCGGGAATCCCGGGTAGGGCGAGGTGTGGATGTCGACCGCGCGCAGCGGACGACCGTCCATGTCGAGCGCGATCCAATCCTCGCCGGTGCTCACTTCCGCGCCGGCTTCGGTGAGCTTCGCGAGCACCGATTCGAGCAGCTCGGGACGGGTGTTCTTGAGCTTGACCTGGCCGCGCGTCATGGCCGCGGCGACCAGGTAGGTGCCGGTCTCGATACGGTCCGGCAGAATGTCGTACTCGGTGCCATGCAGCGAGCGCACCCCCTCGATGCGGATCGTGTCGGTGCCCGCCCCCTCGATGTGCGCACCCATCTTGATCAGGCAGTTGGCCAGGTCGACCACTTCGGGTTCGCGCGCGGCGTTGCGGATGGTGGTTACCCCGTCGGCCATGGTCGCCGCCATCATGAGGTTCTCGGTGCCGGTCACCGTGACGAGGTCGAGCATCAGGTCGGCACCCTTGAGGCGCTTGGCCCGCGCGCGCACGTAGCCGCCCTCGACCGAGATGTCCGCGCCCATCTGGGCGAGCCCGTGCAGGTGCAGGTTGACCGGCCGCGAGCCGATGGCGCAGCCGCCGGGCAGCGAGACTTCGGCCTCGCCGAAGCGCGCCAGCAGCGGCCCGAGCACGAGAATCGAGGCGCGCATGGTCTTGACCAGCTCGTAGGGCGCGAAGAACTCGCGAATCGTGCTGCTGTCGACCTCGATGTGCATGCGCTCGTCGACGGTGAGCGTCAGCCCCATGCGCCCGAGCAGTTCCATCGTGGTGGTGATGTCGTGCAGGTGCGGCACGTTGCTGATTGTCACCGGCCCCTCGGCGAGCAGTGTGGCGGCGAGGATCGGCAGGGCGGCGTTCTTCGCGCCGGAGACACGGATCTCGCCTCTGAGCGACTGCCCGCCCTGGATGATCAGCTTGTCCATCCCGTGTCCGGCCAGCCGCTAGAGCGTCTGGAACTTGCGCGCTTTCTCCCAAGCCTCGCGAGTATAGGTCTGGATGGAGAGGGCGTGGATGGCGCTTTCCATGCTGTCGCCGAGTGCCGCGTAGACCATCTTGTGCTGCTTGATCACCGGCATGCCGGCGAACTCGTCGCTGATCACGCGCGCCACGAAGTGCGAACCGTCACCGTCGACATGGGCCTCGGCACCGGGGATGCCGTCTATGATCATCTGCTTGATTTGATTGGGATCCATGGGCTCTTTGACGCTGTTGGCGCGGCTCAGTTGCCGTACTGCTGGTTCTTGCTGTCGAGCGAGGCGATGAGGCCCTCGAGCCCGTCCTGCTTGACCTTGGAATCGAAGTTGGCCTTGTAGGTCTGGATCAGGCTGACGCCGGAGATGGAGACGTCGTAGACCTTCCAGTCACCGCTCTTGTTGTGCAGGCGGTAGAGCACCGACAGTGGGGAACTGCCGGGCTGCGCGATGTCCTGCATGACACGTGCGAAGGAAGCGCGGCCGGACTGCTCGACCGGCGGATAGGAGATCTCCTGGTTGGAGAACTGCAGCAGGGCCGTCGCATAGGTGCGAACCAGGAGCTTGCGGAACTGCTCGATGAAGCCGGCGCGGCTGGACTCGTCGGCCTTGCTCCAATGCTCGCCGAGCACGAACTGCGACATGATGGGGAAATCGAAATGCGGGAAGATCAGCTCGGAGACGAGGTTGTACATGCGGCCAATGTCGGACTGCAGCGCTTCCTTGTCGGCACGCACCCGTTCGAGCACCTGGTCGGTGGTCTCGCGCACGATCGTCGTCGGATCGTCGGCCGCAGTCGCGGCCGTCGCGCTCAGAATCATCAGCAGGGCGAGCATGGGTGCCCAAATGCGCTTCTTCATCGTGTTCCTCTCACACTTCCTCGACCGCGGGCCGCTGGCGGATACGAACCATGGCATAGGCGGGGATCATGGCGTTGTGCGCCGGGCCTGAGCGGCGCCGTCGCGTGCGGAAGCGGCAACCGTGCGCCGACCCGCAAGGGGCGCTAATGTAGCACAAACAGGCCCATATTCACGTCGATCGCGCGGCGTCGCGTCAACCTCAGGCATGGTCCTCGACGAGTTCGATCTTGTAGCCGTCCGGGTCCTCGACGAAGGCGATGACGTGGGTGCCCCCTTTCATCGGCCCGGCATCGCGCACCACCTTGCCGCCCCGCGCGCGCACCTCGTCGCAGGCCTTGTAGACGTCCGGCACGCCGAGCGCGATGTGCCCGTAGGCATCGCCGAGGTCGTAGCTGTTGGTATCCCAGTTGTGGGTCAGCTCGAGGACGGTGTTCCCGGCCTCGGGGCCGTAGCCGACGAAAGCCAGCGTGAAACGCCCCTGCGGAAAGTCGCGGCGCCGCAGCACCTGCATGCCGAGCACGTCACAGTAGAAGCCGAGCGAGGCCTCGAGATCGGTCACGCGCAGCATGGTGTGCATCATTCTCATGGTCGGTCTCCCCGCCGGCCGGGCGCCGGCTCAGTCGATGTCGATGGTGATCGCTTCGGCCACGGCTCGCGCCCGCGCCCGCGCAGCGTCGATATCGGCGCCGCGCGCGAGGGCCACGCCGAGACGGCGCTTGCCGGCGATTTCGGGTTTGCCGAACAGCCGCACGTCGGTGGCGCCGCCACCGATCGCCTCCGCCACGCCAGCATAGCGGATGTCACGGCCGCGCCCCTCGGCGAGCATCGCACAGCTGGCCGCGGCGCCGAGTTGTTCGATGCGCGGCAGATCGACGCCGAGAATCGCGCGCACGTGCAGGGCGAACTCCGATTGCGTCTGCGAAATGAGCGTGACCATGCCGGTGTCGTGGGGTCGCGGCGAAACCTCGCTGAACCACACCTCGTCGCCCCGGATGAACAACTCGACGCCGAACAGGCCCCAGCCACCGAGCGCGTCGGTCACGGCACGCGCAATGTCCTGCGCACGCGCCAGCGCCGGCGCGGACATCGGCTGCGGCTGCCACGACTCGCGGTAGTCGCCATCGACCTGCAGATGGCCGATCGGCGCGCAAAAGCTCGTGCCGCCACGGTGGCGTACGGTGAGCAGCGTGATCTCGTAGTCGAGTGCCACGAAACCCTCGACGATCACGCGCGGCCGCGCGGCGCGCGCGCCACCGACGGCGTGGTCCCAGGCGCGCGCGGCGTCGGCCGCGTCGCGCACCGTGATCTGCCCCTTGCCGGACGAACTCATGACCGGCTTGACGATGCACGGCATGCCGACCGCCGCGATCGCCGCGGCGCATTCCCCGGCACTGCCGGCGAAGCGGTAGGCGGACGTCGGCAGGCCGAGCTCCTCGGCGGCGAGGCAGCGTATGCCTTCGCGATCCATGGTCAGGTGGGTCGCGCGCGCGGTCGGGACCACGACGAAACCCTCCGCTTCCAGCGCGACCAGGGTGTCGGTCGCGATGGCCTCGACCTCGGGGACGATCCAGCGCGGGCGCTCGGCCTCGATGACCGCGCGCAATCGCGCAGCGTCGAGCATATCGATGACGTGGGCGCGATGGGCGACCTGCATGGCCGGCGCATCGGCATAGCGATCGACGGCGACCACCTCGAGACCGAGGCGCATCGCCTCGATCGCGACTTCCTTGCCCAGCTCACCGGAGCCGAGCAGCAGCAGGCGGGTCGCATTCGCGGCCAGCGGGGTTCCGATGGACAGTGTGCTCATGGGCAGTCGTGGTTTCCGGGAGCGCGCTCAGGCGCGGTCGTCGCGGCAGGTGAAGCCGAGCGTGTCGAGTTCGGCGACAGTATCGGGATTGCACCCGGCACATGCAACGGCGTGGCTGGTGAACTCTCGCCGCAGGCCGAACCGGCGGCGGTCGGCATCGAAACTGGCGGCACGCCCGTCGTCAGTATGGTGCGCACCGAGCGCACGCATGCGCGCGGTGTGCGCCGCGAGGTCGTGGGCCTGCGCGAGCACGCCGGCGACGCCCCCGGCGCCCGTGCGCAGCGTGGCCGCGGGCGTCGCGGCAAGCAGGTCCGGCGGGCGCACATCGCGCCCGCTCCAGGCCCCCAGGGCCGCGGCCAGGCGCAGGCTCGCGTTGGCGCGCGCTTCGCGCGTGTGGCCGGCAATGTGCGGGCTCGCCAGCCAGCACGCGGCGAGCGTCGCGGTCGCGACCCGCGGCTCGCCGCACCAGCAGTCGAGCGCGGCGAGCAGGCGGCGAGGCCCGTTGATGGCCGCCACCAGCGCGGCCTCGTCGACGACACCGCCGCGCGCGGCGTTGATCAGCAGCCCGCCCGGTCGTAGCCGTGCGAGCTCGGTGGCGCCAAGCAGGTCGGCGGTCGCGTGGGGGCCCGCGTGCTCCAGCGGCACGTGCAGGGAGACGACGTCGCTGCGATCGAGCAGCGCGGCCAGCTCAGTGTGCGGCACATCGGCGCTGCCCGCCGCAAGCGGCGGATCGTTGGCCAGCCATGGCACGCCGATGCGCGTGGCGAGCGCCGCCAGCGCACGCCCGACGTGGCCGTAGCCGACGATGCCGAGCTGCAGGTCGCAAACGTCGCAGCCGCGGCGCGCGGCGTAGCGGTAGAGGCAGCACATGACGTGCTCGGCGACCGCCTGCGCGTTGCAGCCCGCGGCATCGGCCACGGTAATGCCGGCAGCGCGCAGCCAGTCGATGTCCAGGTGATCGGTGCCGGCGGTCGCGGTGCCGACGAAGCGCACGCGGCTGCCGCCGAGCAGTGCTTCATTGACGCGCGTCACCGAGCGCACCAGGAGCGCTTCGGCGCGCCCGATCCCGGCGCGGCCGAGTTCGCGGCCGTCGAACAGGCGCACGTCGCCATAAGCGCCGAACACCTCGCGCGCGCCGGTGATCTCGCGGTCGATCAGCAGTTCCATCGGCGCGCCGCCGGGGCGCTGCGCGCGCGCCCTCAGGGGCGTCCGTCGAGCGCTTCGCCTTCCTTGGCCACCGGCATGAGGTCGACCTTGTTCACGTTCAGCCACAGCAGCATCGCACTGGCGACGTAAACCGAGGAGTAGGTACCGACGAAGATACCGATCATGAGCGTCGCGGCAAATGCGTGGATCAACTCGCCACCGAAGACGAACAACGCCAGGACGACCAGCAGGGTGGTACCCGAGGTCATCAAGGTGCGCGAGAGCGTCTGGTTGAGCGACTTGTTGATCACCTCGCGCGGCTCGTCCTTGCGATAGCGCCGGAAGTTCTCGCGAATGCGGTCGAACACCACGATGGTGTCGTTGAGCGAATAACCGATCACGGCGAGCACGGCGGCGAGCACGGTCAGGTCGAACTCCATGCCGGAGACGGCAAAGAAGCCGAACACGATGGTGACGTCGTGCACGGTGGCGACGATGGCGCCGAGCGAGAACTTGAGCGTGAAGCGCACCATCACGTAGATGAGAATGCCGCCCAGTGCGTAGAGCAGTGCGAGGATGCCGTCTTCGACCAGTTCGTCGCCGACCTGCGGGCCGACGAACTCGATGCGGCGCATCTCGGCGCCCGGCAGCAGGGCGAGAATACGGTCACCCAGGCCGGCCGAACCGGCCTCGCCGGCGGGGGGCAGGCGGACCAGCACGTCGTTGTCGGCGCCGAAACGCTGCACCGAGGCACCGTCGAACTCGGAGCCGGCCAGCGCGTCACGGATGGCGCCGAGGTCGGCCTTCTCGGGATAGCCGAGTTCGACCAGCGTGCCGCCGGTGAAATCGATGCCGAAATTGAGCCCCCTGGCGACCAGCGCGCCGATGGCAAGAACCGTCAGCAAGGCGGTCAGGATGACCGCGATGCGCGTCTTGCCCATGAAATCGATATTGAATTCCCTGCGCTTGTACTCAGCCATGGCGGCGACCTCAGATCGAAAGTTTGCTCACGCGCCGTCCCCCGTAGATCAGGTTGACGATGGCGCGCGTGCCGGTAATGGCGGTGAACATCGAGGTGGCGATGCCGAGCGAGAGGGTCACGGCGAAGCCCTTGATCGGCCCGGTGCCGAAACTGAACAGTACGATCGCCGCGATCAGCGTGGTGACGTTGGCGTCGGCGATGGTCGAGAACGCCTTGTCGTAGCCCGCGTTGATGCTCATCTGCGGTGAATTGCCGATCGAGAGTTCCTCGCGGATACGCTCGAAAATGAGCACGTTGGCATCGACCGCCATGCCGACGGTGAGCACGATGCCGGCGATGCCGGGCAGGGTCAGCGTCGCCTGCAGCAACGACAACAGCGCGACGATGAGTACCAGGTTGAGCAGCAGCGCGACGTTGGCGACCAGGCCGAACACCTTGTAGTACAGCGCCATGAACACGAGCACCGCGGCCATGCCGATGACGACCGAGCGTACGCCCATGTCGATGTTGTCCTGGCCGAGGCTCGGGCCGACGGTGCGCTCCTCGACGATCTCGATGGGCGCGGCCAGCGCGCCGGCGCGCAGCAGCAGGGCCAGCGTACGCGCTTCCTCGGTCGTGTCGAGGCCGGTGATCTGGAAGCGCTTGCCGAGCTCGTCGCGGATGGTGGCGACGTTGATCACCTCCTCCACCGCGCGCCCCTTGCGCTGCTCGATGTAGACCACGCCCATCGGGTTGCCGACCTCTTCGCGGGTCGCCCGGCTGAAAATCCGCGCGCCCTTGCCGTCGAGGGTGATGAACACCGCCGGGCTGCCGGTCTGCTGCTCGATACCGGAGGCGGCATCGATGATGTACTCGCCGGTCAGCATCACGCGCTTCTCGAGCAGCAGCGGGTTGCCCTCGCGGTCTTTATAGAGCTTCGAGGCGAGCGGCACACGGCCGCCGACCGCGGCCTGTACGTCGCCGGTGGTGTCGACCATGCGGAACTCGAGCGTCGCGGTGGCGCCGAGGATCTTCTTCGCCTCGGCGGTATCCTCCACGCCCGGCAGCTGCACGACGATGCGATCCTCGCCCTGCTGCTGGATGACCGGCTCGGCCACGCCGAACTCGTTGACGCGGTTGCGCAGGGTCGTCAGGTTCTGCTTGACGGCGGTGCGCCGCGTCTCCTCCATCAGCTGCTCGCTGACTGTCAGCGTCAGCTCGCTGTCGGACGCGCCGTCTCTGCTCGACAGGTCGGGGAAGTCCGCGCCGACGACGTCGGCGCCGCGCGCCTTCATCTCCGCGTTCAGGAACTCGACGTCGATGCCGCCCTCGGCGCGCCGCGTCAGCGCGCGGTAGCGCACCTTCTTCTCGCGGAAGGCCGTGCGCAGCTCGGAGATGAAGCGCTCGTCGGTCTGCACGCGCACGGCATCCATGTCGACTTCCATCAGGAAGTGCACGCCGCCGCGCAGGTCGAGACCCATGTACATCTGCTCGCCGCCGAGCGCGCGCAGCCAGCCCGGCGTCGCCGAAGCAAGGTTGAGCGCGACGACGTAGTCCTGCTCACCGACAGCTTCTTCGACCACCGCTCGCGCGGCGATACGGGTCTCGGTGTCGTCGAAACGCACCAGCAGGCGGTTCTGCTCGAGTGCGATGCGCTTGGGCGTCACGCCGGCGTCGTCGAGGGCCGCTTCGACGCGGGCGCGCAGCGCCTCGTCGACCGCCTGGCCACGACGCGCGCTGATCTGCAACGCCGGGTCGGAGCCATAGATATTGGGCAGCGCGTAGAGCACGCCGGCGGCGATCACCAGCGCAACCAGCAGGTAGCGCCACAACGGGTATCGGTTCATCGAAACGTCCGTAAGGGGTTCGTGAGGTCGGGCTGGAATGTGCCGGCCGGCACAGCCGGTCTACATGTCCTTGATCGTGCCCTTGGGCATGACCTGGGCGATGGCGTGCTTCTGCACCTTGACCTCGGTGCCCTTGGCCACTTCGAACTTGACGAAGTTGTCGCCTACCTCGGTCACGCGCCCGAGCAGGCCGCCGCTGGTGACCGCCTCGTCGCCCTTGGCCAGCGCCTCGACCATCTTGGTGTGCTCCTTCTGCCGCTTCATCTGCGGCCGGATCAGGAACAGGTAGAAAACGACGAACAGGATGATGAGCGGCAGGAAGCTCGCCAGCCCCGGCTCGCCGGCCCCGCCGGCGCCCTGCGCCCAAGCGTTCTGAATCAGGTAATCCATGGAATTCCCCGCAAAATGGCGCGCATTATGCCACAGGCCGTGCGGCCGATGTCAGCTCCCGTCGGGCGCCGCGACGGCGGCGAAGTCACGCGCGAAAGCGGCGTAGCGGCCGGCCCGGATGGCGGCCCGAGCGGCGGCCATGGTATCGAAGTAGAAGGCCAGGTTGTGGATGGTGTTGAGCCGCGCGCCGAGGATCTCGTTGGCACGTTCGAGGTGGTGCAGGTAGGCGCGCGAATAATGCCGGCAGGTGTAACAACCGCAGGCGGGGTCGAGCGGCGCGGTCGAGTGGCGATGCGTCGCGTTGCGGATGCGCACCACGCCGGTGGACGTGAACAGGTGGCCGTTGCGCGCGTTGCGCGTGGGCATCACGCAATCGAACATGTCGATGCCGCGGCCGATCGCCTCGACCAGGTCCTGCGGCGTACCGACCCCCATCAGGTAACGTGGCTGGTCGGCCGGCAGCAGCGCCGCGGTGTGGGCGGTGATGCGCGACATCTCCTCTTTCGGCTCGCCGACCGAGAGCCCGCCGATGGCGTAGCCGTCGAAGCCGAGCTCGCGCAGGCCGGCCGCCGAAGCCTCGCGCAGGCCCTCGTGCATGCCGCCCTGGACGATGCCGAACAGGGCCGCCGGGTTGTCACCATGGGCGGCGCGGCTGCGCGCCGCCCAGCGCAGCGAGAGTTCCATCGACGCGCGCGCGGTGGCCTCGTCCGCAGGATAAGGCGTGCACTCGTCGAAGATCATCACGATGTCGCTGCCCAACGCGCGCTGCACCTGCATCGAGATCTCGGGCGAGAGGAAGATGCGATCCCCGTTGAGGGGCGAACGGAACGTGACGCCTTCCTCGGCGATGCTGCGCAAATCACCCAGGCTGAAGACCTGGAAGCCGCCGGAATCGGTCAGGATCGGGCGCTCCCAGTGCATGAAGTCGTGCAGGTCGCCGTGGGCGGCGATAATCTCCGTGCCGGGGCGCAGCATCAGGTGGTAGGTGTTGCCGAGCACGATGCGCGCGCCGAGTCCCTCGAGTTCCTCGGGGGTCATCGCCTTGACCGTGCCGTAGGTGCCGACCGGCATGAACACCGGCGTCTCCACCTCGCCACGCGCGAAGCGCAGGCGTCCGGCGCGCGCGGCGCCGTCGCGCGCCTCGACCTCGAACTCGAATGCCAAAACCTACTCCCGGAAGGACTCTGTCAGCGCGCACGGACACGCCACGCAACTGTCCGTGTCGCAAGGCCCGCGGCATGCGCGCCGCGCAGTGTAACCGGGAAGCGCGTGCGGGACCGGAAAGGGACGGCGCGGACGCACGGCGGCGCGCATGCTCATTCCGGCGCCGTCGCGGCGCGTTCGAGCCACATCGCGTCGCCGTAACTGAAGAAGCGGTAACCCGCCGCGACGGCGTGCCGGTAAGCCGCCATCACGCGCTCATACCCGCCGAAAGCGCTGACCAGCATCAGCAGCGTGGAGCGCGGCAGGTGGAAGTTGGTCAGCAGCGCGTCGATCACGCGGAAGCGGTAGCCGGGACGGATGAACAGCCGCGTCTCGCCCTCGCACGGCGCAAGCGTGCCGTCGGCTGACGCGGCGGCAGCGCTTTCCAGCGCGCGCACGACCGTGGTGCCGATGGCGATGACCCGCCCGCCGCGCGCGCGCGCCGCCGCGATCGCCTCGCACAGCGCGCTGGAGACGGTGTAGCGCTCGGCATGCATGACGTGACCGTCGATGTCCTCGCCGCGCACCGGCCGGAACGTGCCCGCGCCGACGTGCAGGGTGAGCTTGCCGATGCCGGCGCCGGCAGCGGCGATCTCGGCCAGCAGGGCATCGTCGAGATGCAGGCCGGCCGTCGGCGCCGCGACTGCACCGGGCGTACTGGCAAACACCGTCTGGTAGCGCGCGCGATCGCTCGCCTCCGGCGCGCGCTCTATATAAGGCGGCAGCGGCACTTCGCCGCGCGCCTCGAGCACCTCGTCCAGGCTCGCGCCGGCCGGTGCGGCAACGGCGAGTTCGAACAGGTCCTCGTGCCGCGCACGCACCAACAGGCGGCAATCATCGGCGAGCACGATCACGCTCCCCGGGCGCGGCGACTTGCTCGCCCGCACGTGGGCCAGCGCCCGCTCGCGGTCGAGGACCCGCTCGATCAGGACTTCGACCGCCCCGCCGGTCTCCTTGCGGCCGTGCAGTCGCGCCGGGATGACGCGGGTATCGTTCAACACCACGAGGTCACCGGCGCGCAGCAGCCGCGGCAGGTCGGCGACGCCGCGGTCAAGGCAATCACCGTCCCCGGCCGGCACCACCAGCAGCCGCGCAGCGCGCCGCGTGGGCAGCGGATGCTGCGCGATCTGCGCCTCGGGCAGGTGGTAATCGAAGTCGGCGATTTGCACCGCGCGATCCTAGCAGCCTGTCGAACTCAGGCAATCGTAGCGAGCATGGTGGGAGGGCGAGTCCAGATGGCCTCGAATTCGAGGCCCATAGTGGTTCCATGTAACGAGAAATCGGGTTTATCCGGGCCGCCCTTCCCGCCAGCGCGGTAGATTGTTCCTGAGTCCGGCAGGCCGCCCGCAGACCACCCGCCGCCGGTCGACCGCCCCGCGGTCATTCTCTATACTCGGCGCCCTTCGCTTCCATGCCGGGATGGCGGAACTGGTAGACGCGCCAGACTCAAAATCTGGTATCCGAAAGGATGTGCGGGTTCGATTCCCGCTCCCGGTACCA
>Ga0180430_10000194_pt1 | contig 69639 bp, 49 predicted proteins | sample SS_ome_9_FD_132999 | JGI IMG/M metagenome (GOLD analysis project Ga0180430, IMG submission 132999) | Hypersaline lake sediment archaeal communities from the Salton Sea, California, USA - SS_1_S_2 metaG | ecosystem: Environmental > Aquatic > Non-marine Saline and Alkaline > Hypersaline >...
AGCGTGAAGGCCGAGGCGACAGTGAAGGCGGACGGGGCTCAGCACAAACCTTGGAAAATACAATGTTCTTTACCCAACCCGAACTCTCATAGCGCCTGGTACAACTATTCGGGGCAGGTCAGCTGGCTAACTCGAGCTACTGGCATACTTCCCCGGGGTTGACACCCGAGGCTAATACAGAGACGTCCCTCCAGGACTGAATCGCCGGGAACACCGGAAGCGACGGCAAATGGCTCTGAGTATCGTATATGCGCCGTCATTCGCTGGTTCAGCCCGAGCGAGGCAGGTCCAGAACGTCGCCGAAACGGTCGAGGACCGTCTGTTTGAGTCTTGCATAGTCCGGGCCATCGAATTCCCCGGTTCGAACCAGGTCGAATGCCATGCGGCGGGCTTCTGCCAGGGTCTTGATGTCTCGCACCGGATTGGCCACTCGTAGCGGCAGCGCTCCGCTTTGACGAGTCCCCAGTACATCACCGGGGCCGCGCAATTCAGCATCTTTTTCGGCCAGGACAAAACCGTCGGATGACTCCACGAGAGCTGTCAGGCGAGCTTGTGCGTCCGGAGTTTCCGCATTGGAAAACAGAAAACAGTATCCCTGAAAATGGCCTCGACAGATTCTTCCTCGCAGCTGATGAAGTTGAGCCAGGCCAAATCGTTCTGCATGCTGAATCACCATGATCGTGGCATTGGGCACATTCACCCCGACTTCGATTACTGTGGTGCTGACCAGAACATCCAACTCGTGATGACGATAACGATCCATAATTTCATGGCGCTGCTCTCGGTCCATCCGACCGTGAAGTAATCCCACCCGAAAATCGGACAGTTCACCAACCGACAGATTCTGATGCATCGTTTCGGCTGCCGCGTCGTCATCCATTCCCTCACCATCGACACGAGGGCAAACGACATACGCCTGACGTCCTTTCTGCAACTGCCGGCGAAGGAAGTCCCACGCGCGACTCTGGTTCTCGGCGGCATCAACTCGGGAGGTCACGACCTTCTGGCGTCCCGGTGGCAACTCGCGAATCAGCGAGATATCCAGGTCACCGAAGCGTGTGAGACACAGGCTCCGTGGAATCGGCGTGGCTGTCATCACCAGCACATGCGGTGACTGTGAATCGGTGCCAAATCGAGCACGCTGCCGAACTCCAAAACGATGCTGTTCGTCGATCACCGCCAATGCAAGATTGTGAAATTGCACACTCGCCTGAATGACGGCCTGAGTTCCCACAATCAGCTGACATTCCCCTGACGCGATCTCGGATAACAGTTCCCGCTTCTGAGCGGCTGGCAGACCACCGATCAGGAATCCTCGTTTGACTCGACTGTGCCTCAATAGTTCTTCAACCAGATCCCAGTGCTGCGACGCCAGCACTTCTGTCGGAGCCATCAGAACTGTCTGAAACCCTGCGGCCACGGCCGCCAGCATTCCGTAAACTGCAATTGCCGTCTTGCCGGCTCCCACGTCCGCCTGCAGCAAACGATGCATTGCCTGAGGTCGAGCGAGGTCTTCGACGATTTGTCGAACCGCTTCGTCCTGCCCAGTGGTAAATCGAAATTCGAACAATCGCCTGATCCGTGAATCGACCATCGCAGAGACAGCGATGGGAGGTGCCTTGGACGTGTGACTCCACAATCGTCGACGCAATGCCAACCCAAGTTGAAACTCCAGCAGATCATCGAGAATTAATCGGTGTCGTCCTTCGTGGAACTCATCAACTGATTTTGGCGTATGCAGCCGGCGCATCGCATCCTGCAATTCCGGCAGCTTGTGGTAGCGTCGATACTCATCCGGCAGAGCGTCAATCAGTTCGCCAGCAAATGCTTCGACCGCGCTGCGTACCATCCGCCGCATGACATCCATTGAAATGCCATCAGTGAGCGAGTACCGAGGTAACACTCCGGTGGCCTGCGACAGATCTTCGTCATCATCAGAGGTGATCCAGTGCGTTCTCGGACTGCCGAATTCCCAACGTCCCGAACGACGTTTGGGAACACCACTGAATATGACGTGATCATTGTCTCGGAACTTACTGAACATCCACGGCTGATTGAACCAGGTTCCTCGAACGAAGTGGCCATCACAATCGAGCAGAATGCCGACAAGCGTTCGCCCCTTGCTGAGGTTCCTCGTGTCTTTGTCAACGACTCGACCGTGAACTGACTGTTCGACATCCGCTTCGAGTTTTGGAACTGTCCGGACACTACTGAAATCGTTGAACGAGTGCGGCAGGTGAAACAGCAGATCCTCAGCCGTCCGAATGTTCAACTTCAGCAACAACTCCGCTCGTCCCGGTCCAACGCCAGGCACAAACTGAACCGGCGTCTGCAGCCGATCTGACTTTGCTGCGAATTGTGCTTCTGAAGAATCAGACATGAAACAGGACAAGCACCTATTGAGCGGGCTTCCAGTCAATCAACCGCAGCTCCACCTTTTCGAATCCTCGAAATGAGTTGATGACAGGGGCAAAGCAAATCGATAGTCTGCCGTTCACTGCTGAAATTTCGTCCGCCCATTCTCCCTGCCCGAACGCAACGGCTCTCATCACCGTGCGGTTCTGGCGAACTCGAATCGACAAATGGCGACCGCCTTCTCCCATCGTCCGAGGCGGTTCGACAAGCTCCACATTTGATGCGGCAAATCGTGGCGTCGGATTAGCTTCACCAAATGGACCGAGATGATTGAGGTCATCCACGGCACGTCGAGTGACTTCCGACAGCAACACTTCCGCATCGACTCGAAGTTCAATATCAGAGTCTTTCGGCGTGAAATTACCCGTCGTCCAGTTTGCCAGACTGGTGCGAAACTCGTCGACACGAGCAGCGTCGATCCTGACTCCTGCTGCTGCTTTGTGACCACCAAATCCCAACAGTGTTCCGCTGGCAGCTTCCAACCCCGAATAGAGATCATATCCTGCCCACGATCGTCCGCTTCCCTGGCCTGTTCCATCATCGCGCAGGGCAATCAGTACCGTAGGTTTCTCGAATCGTTCGGCCACTCGACTGGCAACAATCCCAATCACGCCCGGATGCCACTCATGATGAGCCATCACCAGAGTTGGGTGTTCCTCCCACTCCGGATGCTGTTCCACCATTTCTTTTGCTGCTTTGAAGATGCGACGTTCAACCGTTTTGCGGTTGTTGTTGAGTTCGTCGACGTAGTCAGCCAATGCAACAGCTCGTTCGCCATTCGACGTCGTCAATAGTTCGACCGCCAGACGTGCCTGGCCCAGTCGCCCGGCCGCATTAATGCGTGGAGCCAGACCAAATCCGATGTCTTCAGCAGTCAACGACGGTTTTTCGTCCAGGCTGGCGACTTTCATCAGCGCCTTCAGCCCCAACGAAGGACTATCTTTGATGCTGTGTAAACCGTAACGAACGATGATTCGGTTTTCGTCCACAAGCGGCACGACATCAGCCACCGTGCCGATCGCGGTTAACCCGACAGCCGACTTGAGGAACTCACGCATGCGAGGACTGGCCTTCTTCCCATCCCCCAGACGCTGGCAGATGGCCCATGCGAGTTTGAAGGCGACTCCCACGCCGCAAAGGTCTCCAAACGGGTAATCGGTTCCCGGGATTCTCGGATGAACCAGGCAGGCCGCCTCCGGAAGCTCAGACCCGATGTGGTGATGATCCGTAATAATCAGCTCCAGGCCCAGCTCTGCTGCAACCGCCGCTTCATCGATGCTCGCGATTCCACAGTCGACAGAAACCAGCAACCGGCCCGGATCCTCCTCGTGGAGTTGCCGAATCGCTTCACTGTTCAGCCCGTAGCCTTCAGTGAGTCGACTGGGGATGTAGTAGTCGACGGTTCCGCCCGCCAGCGTCAGGCAGTGCCAAAGCACACTTGTTGAAGTTACTCCATCGACATCGTAGTCGCCATAGATCGTAATCCGGCGTTTTGCGTTCAGAGCCGAAACAATGCGGTCGGCGGCATCATCCACGCCGGGCAGTAACGAAGGATCTCGAAGCTGACTGAGCTGCGACGTCAGGAACGCGCGTGACGAATCTTCCGTGTTGAATCCTCGGGCAATGAGAACCTGGACAACAAGCGGGGCGAGTCTTAACTGTTGAGCCAGCTTACCAATGGCCGACGGATCATGCGGGCGAAACGCCCACGGGCGTGGCATAGAGCTGTATACCTTTGATGGAATCGTTCTGGTTCGCAGGACCACCTTCAGGTGGAAGAGCAGGGACTACAAACTCAAAAGACTGATCATAGCAAACCGCTAGATTCCGTCGCGGAAGTTGAATCCGGCAATTCGCACCATTGGCAACGGAGCGGCCCCTCCGCGTCCTCGAGGCTGCATGAATCCGTAGGCAATGACTGCTCCGGAGTTCTTTTCGGCAACGTAGATGGCTCCCAGTGCTCCCTGGCCTCTCATCTGAGCCGAACCGGACACGAGTACATACGACGGACTCTGCTCTTCAGGCGGAACCTGAAAATCGGCTCCCACATTATGGACGTATTGATGCGAAAACGCACCGGTGGCATTGTTCAATTGCCCGCCTCGCAGGATCCCTGTGAGATGATCCAGGACGAAAACAGCCTCTGTATCCGCAATTCCTGTCACTGGAACGGTGACCATCGAGAACTTATCCGATCCTGACGCTGTCCCTGCTGACAGATTCTGCTGCGGCAGGCACCAGATCGCACCAGCACCAATCATGAGACCCATTACAGCCGTCGCCACGGGATTCTTGTGAAGCTTCATCATGTCGTGTCCATCCAGAATAGGGTGAGAGATGCAGCCGGTAATACCGACCGTTGCGAGCCTTCAAAATTGTAGGATTCGCCACCAGAATCCACCAGACGGGTCGTACTCTGTGTGGAATCCCGGCCATTTGCTGACAATTGATCGGTGCCACTTGTGAGTTCTCATCAATCGATCAGACTGTTGCACAACTCAATGACCGTCCGCAGACGCGTCATTCCAAACGAAATTCGGTGAAAAGTATCGTGACCGAAAACCAGAAAATGTCCGTTGCAGCCACAGTTCCGCAGAACGAATCCGTCTGGGAATCGATCCGCGAAGCCGCTCGGATGCACGTCGAATCCGAACCGATGCTGGCCAGCTACCTGCATGCCACCATTTTGAACCACGATCAGTTCAATGATGCAGTCAGCTTCCACCTTGCAGGAAAGCTTAAATCACAAACGCTTTCGGGAATGCAGTTCCGCGAAATCATGGATACGGCCATGGGGTCTGATCCTGGAATCATCGAAGCCATCGAAGCCGACATTCTGGCCGTCCGCGAACGCGACCCAGCCGTTGCCTGCTGCCTCGTCCCTCTGCTGTACCTCAAAGGAGTCCACGCACTGGCCGCCTACAGGATGGCTCACTGGCTTTGGAACGACGGCCGCACACTGCTGGCCGTGCATCTTCAGGATCGCATCTCGGAGACATTCGCTGTCGACATTCACCCGGCTGCAAAAGTCGGCAAAGGCATCCTGATGGACCACGCCACATCGGTTGTCATCGGAGAAACAGCAGTCGTTGGTGACGACGTGTCGATGCTGCACGAAGTCACGCTGGGAGGTACCGGAAAAGCCACCGGCGACCGACATCCGAAGGTTCGGCGAGGAGTCCTCATCGGAGCCGGTGCAAAGATTCTGGGGAACGTCGAAGTCGGCGAAGGGGCCAAGATCGGAGCGGGAAGCGTCGTGCTGACAGACGTGCCCCCGCATTCCACCTTCGCCGGTGTGCCTGCCGAACCGGTGGGCCGGCCGGATTGCGATCAACCTTCCCTGGAGATGGATCACGGGATCCACATCTGAACGCTCCGGCTGTTGTCTCTATGCCTGCTGATCTCCTCACTTTCCCTCGCTGGAACTCCGACCACCTCGGGCTGCCCATGCCGGACGATCGCGATGCGGTCTCGTCGTGCCTTCCACTGTGGGAACACAACATCGCCTACGAAGAAGGGGAGGCGCAGGTCATCGACCGGCTGCAGGCGGCCTATCCACGTTTCTGCATTCATCCGGATGTGCGTCAGCTTTGCAGCCGACTGTTCCCAAACGGAAGTGGACTTCCGTTTGTTACCAAAGCCGCAGGCCAGCGAGCTGTTGAATACGTCGGACACGCTGGAGGCACCACTGCGAAGCTTCAACCCATTGAAGGCCAACCGTGCGCCGGGGTCTCCGTGGACGAAGACGAATTCGTACTACTCAAGCAGTACTGGCAGCATTCCGGCGAATTGATTTCGTCGCGAATGGCACGCAGCATCCTGAACAACCAGCCTGTCACGTGTGCTCAAACGGAAACACGAGACATCGTCCGAAGACGTGTTGGTGAACTGCATCAGGTTTCTGAAGCCAACGTGTTTCTGTTTTCATCCGGCATGGGAGCAATCTCATGTGCCTGGCGAGCCATCAGTCAGATCTCGCCGCACCAGCCAACGTGCCAGTTCGGATTCCCGTACGTGGACACGCTGAAGATTCAGGAGCGTTTCCCAGGAGCCACACATTCGTTTCTACCGTTTGGCAACTCCGAGGACGAAACTAAACTGGAAGAACTGTTTTACGATCATCGTTTCTCCGCTGTCTTTTGTGAAACTCCAACGAATCCACTGCTGGTGTTGCCTGACACGAAGAAGCTGCGTGAGATCACGCTGGAGAATAATGCAGTGCTGGTGATCGACGACACACTTCGAGCGTGCAGTCCGCAGTCTGTTCTGCCTGATTGCGACATTGTTGTCACCAGCCTGACCAAGTATTTCAGCGGTTATGGAAATGTGCTGGCTGGCGCGCTGATTCTGAACCCGGGATCAGGCCATTTCACCCAACTGAATCGGGCGATTCGAAATGGTTTTGAAGAAACACTCAGTGATCCCGATATGCAGGTGCTCGAGCAAAACTCACGTGACCTGGAAAATCGTGTTGAAAAGTGTGTGTCGAATGCCCGCACCCTGGTTGATCGTCTTCGTCAACATCCAGCAGTCGAATGTGTGTATTATCCAGGTCCTGTTGGGCACGACGATAGAGGCTGTGGAGCCTTGTTCTCGCTTGTGCTGAAGAATGCCGCAGAAGTAACTCCTCATGTCTTCGACCACCTTCGGGTCTCCAAAGGCCCCAACCTGGGAACCAACTTTACATTGTGTTGCCCATACACCATTCTTGCTCACTACACTGAACTCGAATTCGCAGAGCACTGTGGCGCATCGCGTTGGTTGTTGAGATTCAGTGTAGGCACGGAACCTGTCGACGATTTGTGGCAACGTTTGACATCTGCTCTGGAGCTGACTGAGTAACTCCATGTACCGATTCTACGTCTCAATCCTGCTATTGGTGGCAACTGCGTCCGATGTTCGTCCTGAAGACGCCCCGTTTGTTGGCAAACGATGGCGTGGCGTCGACACCAATCCACTATTGACCGGACGTCCAGGAAGATGGGACGCATTGATTCGTGAGCGCGGCTGGATCCTGAAGGACGGTGACAGCTGGAAACTGTGGTACACCGGTTACAACAAAGAACGTCAGCCGCTCATGATGAAACTGGGACTTGCCACGTCCAGTGACGGTATCTCCTGGAAACGCGCATCTGACCAACCGATCTACGATGCGACCTGGATCGAAGACATGATGGTGATCTCCCACAACGGCCGATACATCATGTTCGCAGAAGGGAAACACGACCAGCCGCAGATGCTTGAATCAGAGGACGGTGTGAAGTGGACGCGCGTTGGCACACTCGACGTTCGCCAGGTCAACGGCACTGCGATTAAACCCGGACCGTATGGCACACCAACCGTGTTCCTCAAAGACAGAATCTGGCATCTGTTCTACGAACGCTACGACTCCGGAATCTGGCTGGCAACATCAACCGATCGAAAAGTATGGACCAACGTTTCCGATGATCCCATCATTGTCCCTGGTCCTGACAACTACGATTCTCGCATGATTGCGATGAACCAGGTGGTTGACTGCAACGGAAAGTATTACGCCGTCCTGCACGGAACCGGAACACCACAGAAACCACGACAATGGTGTACGTTTCTGGCGACATCGGACGATCTTCTCACCTGGACCAAGCTCAAACAGGGCCCCGTCCTGCCTGTTGAAGGTAACAAGTCCAGCGGACAGCTCGTATTCGATGGCCAGCAATGGCGACTGTATACAATGCACGCTCAGGTCGACCTGTGGCAGCTCGCTCCATAGAACGGCACCATACCACTTTTTCTGATACGTTCCCTTCAAACAGACAGAGTTCAATGATTCGCAGTTTGCTCTTTCTCACCGTCGCTGCTCTAACGCTGACTCCACCTGCACCTGCAGCCGAACAGGAAGTCACCATCCACCGAGACTCCTGGGGAGTCCCTCATATCTACGCGGACACACCAGCAGCCGGTGCGTGGGGACTGGGATATGCTCAGGCCGAAGATCGTCTGGACGACATCTATTCGGCCATCCGCACCGGAACCGGCACCATGTCGGAAGCGTTCGGAATGAACTTTGTCGATCACGACTATCTGATGCGGCTATGTCGCAACAGTGAAATGTCGAAGAAGTCGTACAATGAGATGCCACAGCATCTGCAGCAATTACTGCGCAGTTTTACCGATGGCGTCGCGGACTTCGCAAAGAAGCATTCCGATCAGGTTCCCTCCTACGCAATGGATCTGGAACCCTGGATGTTCCTGACGATCAGTCGCACCATGGTACTTCGCTGGCCATTGGGAGCCATCATGGATGACATCGGTAGTGGAGGTGATCGTCCTCGACCTCCAACACGTTCCAACGAATGGGCCGTCTCGCCGTCTCGATCTGCCGACGGAATTCCCATCCTGCTGTCGGACCCTCACCTGACCTGGGAAGGACTCGCTGTGATGTACGAAGCGCGAGTTCATGCAGGTGACCTTCAAATGAACGGCTACTTCCTGATTGGTACACCCGTCCTGGCAATCGGCCACAATCAACACGTTGGCTGGGCGCTGACCACCGGAGGCCCCGACTGCGGCGACGCCTACAGGATGACAATGCACACCGGCGACCAGCCGGAATATCTCTACGATGGCAAATGGCGCAAAGCAGAAGCCGTCCAGTTCACCATTCCAGTGAAGGACTCAGATCCAGTCGTCCGCCCCGCCGTTTTCACGCATCTTGGCCCTGTAATGAAGGTCTCAGAAGACGACGAAGGAACGGCCTGGGTGGGAGCCGCGCCGCTACTCAACGCGACACAATTGATGCAGCAATGCTGGAAGATGGTCACCGCAAAGAACGTCCACGAGTTCTACGACGCCATCGGCATGGGCCAGTTCAACGAACAGAACATCATGTTTGCCGACGTTCACGGGGACATCGGCTACCTGCGCAGCGGAATGACTCCCATTCGTCCCCACGGCTACGACTGGACGTCTCCGGTTCCAGGCGACACATCCGCGACTGCCTGGAAGGGAATCCATCCCGTGGACGACCTCGTCCACATCTTCAATCCGCCTCAGGGATTCATGCAAAACTGCAATATTTCCCCGACCAACATGATGCCCAATTCTGCCTTCACCAAAGAACGCTATCTGCCTCACATTTTTAATGTCGCAGACTGGGAGATCAATAACCCTCGAGGAATCCGAACGCGACAACTGCTTGATGCCGACGATTCCATCACTCGCGACGAAGCCATTTCCATTGCGATGGATGTCCACGACATTCACGCCGAACGCTGGCAGTCAGAAATCAGAAATATCATGAAGACGGCAGGCAAAGACCAGGACCATTCCCCGGAACTGCTTGCCGCCGTAGAAGCAATGCTTGCGTGGGATGGAGAATTCACGCCCGAAGCAACTTCAACAGTCGTTTACAAGTTCTGGCGACTGAAGTGTGGCAACGAAATCAACCTGGCGGCAATGGGGCAGGGCAAACATTTTAAATCGGCCCAGAGCCGGACAGCCCTGAAGTTGCTTCAACAGACCATCGACGAACTCACCAGTCAGTACGGTCGCTGGGACGTGGCATGGGGAGATGTCCACAAGGTTGGTCGAGGTGGCAAGTACTTCCCGGTCGGAGGAGCCGAATTCCGCAGCGGCAGCAAGGCCGCCAATTTTTCAGAAACTCTGTTCGATGTGCGATGCGACCCGGATCCGGACATTCCCGGACAACACACAGCCGTCAACGGTTCCATGGCCATGATCCTGATGTTCTTCCACGAGGACGGCATCGAATCCATGACCTGTACTCCATGGGGACAAAGCGGTCATACAGACTCGCCGCATTACATGGACCAGGGAGAGAAACTGTATGCTCGCCGAGGACTCAAGCCGACGTGGTGGAAAGAAGGTGACCTGAAGAAGCACATCAAATCAACACAGGTGCTGACCGTCACAACGCCATGAGTTTGTGACACAGGAAGTCAGCGATCTATGCCTCAATTCCACCCGCTGCAAATGTCCCGACGGGAATATCGCCAGCTCGAAGCGATTCGTCCAGAAACTTCAGCAGCCGTGCTTCGTATTCATCCGGAGCAAAGTCATACAGATCTTCGTGCCCGGCACCCTCCACCATCCACAACTGTTTCGGCTCCGTCGCGGCGGCGAACATGGATTCTGTGTCTGCTACTGTTGTATGAGGATCCGCCGTTCCGGACATGATAAAAACGGGGCAGTCGACGTGAGGCAAGTGGTCGATCGGTCGCATCTCGGTATGTGAGATCCCCATTCGCGGACGAAACTGCATCATTAACATTCGCGCCGGAAGAAATGCGGCTCGCCCCACCTTCGCCTTCGCTCGGTTCAGAATCGCCGTCCGGATTGTCGGATAGGCGGCTTCCAGCACCAGCGCATCGATCGCCTTCACACTACTGAGCAGCGTGGCAGCTCCCCCCATCGAGAAGCCAACAATACCCAATGGTTCGTCCGGATGATGTTCTCTTGCATACTGCACTGCAGACTCGACATCGTGGCGTTCCAAATGACCAATCGTCACACGTTCGCCCGGACTTTCTCCGTGAGCCTGCAGGTCGACCATCACAATTGAGTACCCATGCCGATGCAGCAGTTGTGCTCGGTTCAGCATGTCGAGCCGTGAACCACGATAGGGATGAGCAAGCATAACCACTCCACGCGAATCGTCCGCAGGAATGTGCCACCCCACGATGTCAACGCCGGATTCACTCGCCAGTGTAATGACCTTCGCCGGCAATTCGCCCGGAGGATCCCCAACAACAACGCGAACAGGTTCCACCAGACTCCCGGCCAGCACCCACGTCCCGGCAACACCGATCACTGCGAGGCCGGCGATTGAGAAGAGAATCAAGTGCATGACAAACAGTATCCGAAGTCCGCTGAATCATCTGCAGGCAGATGTCACACTGGCATATGTTTTATCGACGGTTTCACCGGAAGATCTGAAGGGCGGACATCAGTTGAGCCTGCCTGCAGTAACAATGCAACGGCATCACCGCAGCAATGCGTCTTCAATCATTTGAATCACCTGCCGGCTTTCCGCATCAGGTACTGCAGAATTCCCTGTCTTGTCGGTCGTTGAGACGTCGTGGCGGATGGCTTCGCTCGCTTCTCGAAACCAGTTCGCCTCCTCCGGCAGATTTGACTGGAGTGACTCCACAAGCGTCCCCTGGGGCGTCTCACTTTTCGCCGGATCCGACCCTGTTAACTGTTTACTCTGGCGTTGGACTAATGACTCCAGCAACTGGCGAGTCGTGTCCGAATCGCCGTCAAGTGCTGAATACTGCACCAGCAGATAGTCTGGCGACTCATCCCATCTTCCTCCGGCCTTCAACAACACCTGACCATTGCGCTGAGCATTACTCACATGCTTCAGAAGCCGAACAACAGACGCATTCAGTTCCGTCGCGCGGATTCGATGCAGTTGAGACGCGGTTACCCATGCCACATTCAGTGGAACCTGCTCGAGTGTTTCGTTGAGCAGCCCTTCAAGCTGTTCTGCAGAAGAAATCGTATCACCCATCATCGCCGTTGCGACAGCAATATAGATTCGTCCCGCGTGCCAGTCCGGCTGTTGCTGCACAGCTTTCTGCATCACTTGTCGTAGTTCCTGCAGTCGGTCTGTTGCCTGAGGAACCACGAAGATACGCGACAGGGTTCCGTCCGCCATCCCTCGACCGCGCACATGGAATGAATCGACAACCCCCGACCATGGTCCAACAGTCCTGTCTGAAGTCGGCAGCATCTTCTGAAGCCCATGTTCATAGACTTCCGGCAAAGCCCAGATGGATTCATCCGTCACATTGGCCAGGAGCGGAACACGACTGCGAGGCCACGCGTTCCAGGCTTTTGCAAACAACACCAACCCTCGTTCACGCGACGCTTCCTGCATCAACAATCGCTCGGTCAGTTGCTGAATTCCCCAGTGCCCACTGCTAGACGAATCGAACGAGGATGCAATCAACAGATCCGCCAGGTCGTCCAGTTGTCCGGTCCGTTCGAACAGTCGAATGAATCGATAGTAGTCGCGGTGGAAGAGTGCTCCATCCGCTTCCAGCAGGTATCGACAAACGGTGCATGCGGCTTCCAGTTGACCTTGACGTTCCAGTTGCCGAGCCAGTTGCAGAGCAGACTTTGTGTCGCCGACCAGCGATTCCCTCAGCGGTTTCGCGACTTCAATCGCCTCTTCTTCGTGACCACCGGCTCTCAAGAGTTCAACAAGAATATGATGCTGATAGAAAGACGCATCTGCTTCTCTCACTCGCCGTCGAAGCTGGCGAATCAATGGCTCGAGGTGTCCGGCTTCAGCAAGCAAGCGGATCGCGTCGCTGCGCGTCTTCACGGATTCCTCCGCCGATGCGCCTTCCAGTGTCACCGACGGCTGCAGCACAAACTGACGTGCAATCCGCGATGCCGCCGCCAGATTGCCTCGATCGTGATACTGATGCATGATCGCGCGAAGCTGTTCTGTCCGAGTCGATGGTGTACCACTGATTCGATTCTGAAATCGCTCTGCCACGTCTGCCAGACCGATTGCCGTCAACTGCTCTGCGGCAGCGCTCACCTGCTCTGGTTCGAGTGAGAGCTCAAATAAGCGCGATGCCGCAAGGCGCGCTCGATCCAGATCAGCAGTTTCCACGGACAGATTTAGTGCGAGCTGTTCCTGTCGGAGGATTTCATCGCGCTCCGAAGGTGGCGGCAACTCGTTGAGTATCGCTAGCGCTGTCCTGTGAGCATTTCTCGACGTGAGATACTGAACGACAACCACCTTCAAATCGACTTCTTCAGGTAATGAATCAACCACCGGCACCAGCAATCGCATTCCCTCTTCCGTGTCGTTCATCGCAATAGAATAGAACCCAAGCGTTACCGAAGCAGTAATCCAGCTGGTCCCGGAGCGGTCGCTCGCCATCTGCCGCAAATGATCCACCAAACGTGCTTCGCTGACGTCTGGACTCTGCCGGATTCCCAACAGGAATAGCAGCGAAAACAGGCGTTGATCCAGATGCTCGTTGAACTCAATCAGAATTTCTGAGTCTGCGTGCCCCCTGAATCTCACGCGGCCGTCCCTGTCCACGACAAACGGACTGGATCGTCGGCGATCTGACGTCCCTGCAATACCGGCTGGCTGTCGCGGAGTCATCAGAGACTCGCCCGAGCGAATCCCCGAAAAATGCCTGAGTCGATACTGAGGACTACCATTCGGTTCGCCCGCCTCGATCTCAGCGTAGCGCGCCGCATGAAGTTGAATGGCCAGGTCGGTGGCCTGCCGAAATAGCTCCCAGTGCGACGCTGCGACAGCTTGTTCAGCCACGCCAAACAACTGTGTCGCCAGACGGCCCAGACCTTCATCAATGTTCGGATCACGCGAAGCTTTGGACAACAGGTCTGTCACGATCTGCTCAGCAATCAGAAGATTGCGATGGGTGATGGCAAGCCGTGCGGCTGACATGCGAGTTGCCGGCTTCGATGACGCAGCCAGACGTTCCAGAACCGAGTCAACCAGGCCTGTCTGGACGTTACTCTTTGCAGCTTGATAAACCGCCGGCCATCCGCCCGCATCGGACAACCATTCCGGATATGCCGTAGCAACAGCTTCCGCAGCGGTCACTAACCGCTGGATCTGATCAACATCTCTGCGGGTTCCGACCACCGGACACCGAAACACTCCACCGTTCCCGATCAGGCCAACCGTCAGTAGTTTTGCATCGATGTCTGCTGATCGTTCCAATGCACCTAACAGCGTATTCAGACCGACTGAACTATCTGGCGACTCCCACTGTGCTGCAAACACGATTCCGCACCAGTCTGTGAGTTCCCGCAGAGCAGGGCGGTCGTTCTGTTGGAAAGCAGCGAACTGTCTTTTTCGCATCTCCGCGTCACCGGCCAGCCATCGAAACCCAACGGCAGCACACCGTGCAGCTCCGTAGTCCGGCGGCGCTGTCAGTTGCTCAGACCACAATTCGTTACCCGTGTACAACTGCAGCCAGTTCAGAGAATTCAGAATCTGACTGACGCGTCGCGCAACCGCATTCACAATTGGTTGTCGATTCCTCGTTGCAGCACCAGAGTCTTCTGCAAAGGCATGATCTGATGGAAGATCGAGGTCGATGATCTTTTGAAGTGTGCTGACAGAATCGTCTATACGATCGAGTCGCCATTGAATCATCGCCAGACGGTAGAGCACGCGCCAGTCCGTCGGGCGATCTGCCGCCAGACGCTGGCTCATCAGCTCTGCGGCTTCGATACGTCCGCCGTCCAGAAATCGATCGATGCTGCGGATGGCCGCCGCCGTATCGTCTCCGGAACGCGCGTCACGAATCCACGCCAGTTCCGACTCACTCATCTCACCGGAACGGAACCTGAGATCCGCCAGCTTAACCTGTTCCTCACTGCGACCGCTGAGATCCGCCAGCTGCTGCTGAAACTCACTCGCCGCTTCAAAGTCCTGCTGTAACTCCGTGACCTCCACCAGTTTTCCGAGCAACCGTTCGTCACGACCGTACTGCTGCAATCCCTGCTTCAGCTGGCGTCTCGCTTCGGTCAGTTCGTCCTGCGAAATCCGCACTGAGGCAACAAATGAGATGCGATCGACAGGCTCCAGATGACTCGACGCCTGTAGACGCTGAATCAGTTGAGCAACCGTGCCCGACTGCTGAGTCAGCTCGATCAGCCCATCGATCAGATGCAAACGTGCGCGGGGACTTTCCGTCCGTTCGAAACATTGCCAGAGAACAGCTTCCGCATCCTTGACCTGAAACTGCTCGGCGAGGATCTGCGAGACATCGACCGCCAGATTATAGTCTTTTGGATTCAATCGCAGACACTGACGCAGACACGTGATCCCATCGGCATCTCGGCCAGTTGCAAAACAGAGTTCCGCGAATTGTCGGCAACTGCTGACGTGCCCCGGAGTTTCCTTCACAAGCAGTCCTGCTGCATCGATCGCCGCCGAATCGCGACCGAGCTGCTGTTCCAGACGAACGACCTGCTGCAGGGCCGAAATTCTTGCCTGAGGACTCAGGTCAGCCAGCTGGCGATTGGCGTCACTCGCTCTTTCCAGAAGCCCGGCCGCAAGATAGATCTCAGCCGCTGACTCCCATGCGAGGACAGACGTCTCGTCAACGGCGATCGCTCGTTCGCACTGCATCACGGCTTTCGCATACTGCTGCCCGGTGTGACACATCCACGCCAGTTCGATCAGACGATCACTGTTGTCGGCATCGACAGTCGACTCCATCGTTACTATACGACGAAGCAGGCCGGGATCCTTCTGCCACGTATTGACTTTCGCTTCCAGTACGATGCGCCGATCGGCTACAGACTCCGCCTGCTGGAAAGCCAGATTCAACTGGTCGTAGCATGCATCCGGGTTTCCAGTCTGCTGCAACAGCCGAGCGTAACGAATGCGATCTGTGATAGACGGCTCCAGTTCACAGGCCTGCCGCATCGCGTTCAAAGCAGCAGTATGTTGTTTTGCCGATTCGAGAATCTCTGACAGCATCACCAACGTCCGTACGGATCGACGTTCCTCCGCTGCGATTTCGTTCCAGACAGCAACCGCGCCATTCGTATCACCCTGTTCCATCAGGCAACGGCCCAGCTCTTCTCGCCACGCTGAATTGTCAGGGTCGAGGACAATGGCCTTGCTGAAGAGTTGTTCCGCCTGGGCGATCAGTCCGTTTCTGTAGTGCAGACGAGCCGTCGCTCCCAGCGCGGACACGTCGGTCTCATCCTCACAGATCCGCTGCCACATTTGTGAAGCCTGAGTTTCTCGATCTGCACGGGATAGTTTCGGATTTCGCAGTAGCAGCCGCCCAACCAGTTCGAACTCATCCGTCCCTGCACCGGGCAGTTCTGCCAGTTTCTTTCCAGCGGCACATGCTCGATCAATTTGATTACGAGCCGCCAGCAGTTCGACGAATGCAACTCGAAGATCAACAGATGATGGTTGCTGTCGAACCGCGTTGAGGTACAGAGATTCAGCTTCATCAAATCTCCCGGCATCAGCCAGCAAAGCGGCCAGTCTGATGATGGCACCGCGGTCGTCCGGATGACGGTCGACCCGGTCCTGATACCAATCGATCACCGCCAATCGACCGCCAGTCGACAGCAAGACCCGTTCGATCTTCTTTCGAATCACGCTGTCCAGCCAGCTCCCCGAACGAATTCGCTCCAACTGAGCGTTCAATAACTCCAGTGCCCGTTCGTCATGGCCCAGCCGAACATGAATGTCGGCCGCGTTGAGGTGATACTGCGTCCGTTGCTCAGGAGTCGCCGTCGTGTCGGCTAGTCGAGCCCAACGTTCCAGGGCCGCTTCCAGCTGCCCACTCTCCTGAAGCCGAGCCGCGACGTCTTCCTGGATCAGTCGGTCCTGAGGAAACGCCGATTCCAGTTGCTTCCATACGTCTAACGCTCGATCCGGGAAACCGGCGCGTTGATACAGCCGAGCCAGACTCTGATAGATCGTTCGCAGGTCAGACTTCGGAGGTCTTCGCTCGACCGCTCGTTCGAATGCAGCAATCGCGGAATCCGTGTTTCCTGCGTCCTGGAACGCACGTGCGAGCGTCTGAGACGCCACTGGATCGTTTGGACGCTGTCGTTCCACTTCCTCAAGGAGCGAGACGGCTTCTTCTCCCTGGCCTCGATGGACCTCCAGCATCCCGGCAATCAACTGATCGGGAGTATCATTCGAATGCGTGCTGAGTTCCCGGATCAGTTCATCCAGAGTTCCACGTTCCAGATGAAAGTCACTCACACGCTGCAAAGCCGTTCCAAACGAAGGCCGACGGCGCAGCACCTCCAGAAATCGTTCTGCGTGGAGCCGCGCTGTTGCCTCTTCCGCAGCCTGAGCGTCACGGTCGATCTGCGCAGCCGCCAGTTGCATGGGCTCCGAGAATCCGGTAGCAAGAAGACAGATGACGACAATCCAGCGATGCATGCCGACATTGTCCGGGGACGGTGAATGAGAAGTCAACCAGCGATCATTCAATCAGGGATCGCTGAACAAATCCCGTTTCCGATTCTTTGGATTGAGATGCCGGATCAAATGAACAGGCACGCAGACGACAGAATCGGGCTTGAACACCCCGAAAGGTCGGCGATACTCCCAATCAATCACGTCCTTCATCGACTCGAAAGTTCATCATGCCATCGCTGCAAATCGTCCACTATCCACATCCGGCACTCAGCTGGAAATCAAAGGACGTCATAAAGATCGACGCCCAGTTGAAGGCATGGGTCGGCGAAATGTTCGACTTGATGTACGAAGCGCGAGGCATCGGTCTCGCCGCAAACCAGGTGGCCTTGCCCTACCGCCTGTTCGTCATCAATCCAACTGGCGATCGAGAACAGTCCGAATTTGAACAGGTCTTTATCAATCCGGAGATCGTTCGCCGGAACGGCAGCGAAGTCGCCGAAGAGGGATGCCTGAGTCTTCCCGAGGTGTTCGGTCCCGTTACCCGAGCCGAACGCATCGTCGTTGAGGCCTTCGATCTGGACGGCCAGCAACTGGAATTCGAACTGGAAGGTATCGACGCCCGCGTCGTCCAACACGAAAACGACCACCTGGACGGCATCATGTTCACCGAACGCGTGACACCGGAAACACTCGCCGAACTTCAACCGCTGGTCGATGATTTCATCAGCCAATTCAATCGCAGCCAGGAATCCGGCGAAGTCGCCAACAACGACGATTTGAAAGCCAGACTGAAAGAACTGGAAGAAGAACGTACTGCGTAACACGTCAGCCAAGAGTCCGTAGGTGATGTGACGAGGAGGTGCCATGAATGAGCAGGAAGTCTGCGATCTTGTCGGCAGTTGTTATCGCAGCGCTGATGCTCGTGTGCCTTCGTCTTGCCTGGCTGTACACCATGTCGGGAGTAGAGCAGGCGTTTGCGATTGAACAGGTCACGATCTTCTACGAGTTCAAACAAGCGTACGTGGAAGGCCGTTTATCTCGCGCGGAAGCAGTTGATGCGGTGACATCGTATTACCCGGCAGGCTCGAAACAACACCCCGGCACTGCGATGTGTATGCTCGTGGAAAAAGTCCGCAGCGAAGTAATCGAGGATATCACTGAAAGTCATGATGCAGCTGAAGCCGATGCAGAGTGACAGGAAGTCGCTACCGTTCGACTCCGCAGCCAGGCAACAGCACAATGCCTAGCTCTCCTGTCCACGTCCACATTCGGCATCATTGATTCTCTGGTGGCCGGACGAGACGAAGAGAAGCACAAGTGCACCGCACATCACGGCCATGTCGGCAACGTTGAACACACCCGTCCTCACGGATCCGATCCCGACATTAATGAAGTCCGTCACGAGACCATCGTTCCATACGCGGTCAATCATGTTTCCAACCCCACCGCCAAGAATCAGCAGGAGCGGTGCGAATGAAGTCGTCGGAACGGGACGCCGGGCGATCAGGTAAGTAATGATTCCCAACAGCAAAGTTGTGTTGAATGCAATGAAGATTCCTAGCCGAAGTTGGTCGGGCAGCGCGGCACCTAGACTCAGGAATCCACCCGGATTAAACGCCAGCTCAAATCTGAGTGTGTCGCCGAAGAACGACTGAGGTGGCTCGTTCTGTAGATTGGCAATGGCAATGTGCTTGGTGATCTGGTCACAGCCGACACATGACGTGAAAATGAGTGCTGCCATCATGAACCGGGTTGCCGTGAATCCGCGTGATTTCATGAGATACTCCCTGACGGCGTCCGAACGGCAGCCACTCGCTACTCGCAGATTTTATCGACATCGCCAGATGGTGTCTGTGTCAATTCCATGTCGTCGTCGAATCTCATCGATGTCGTCCAGAAATCGTGCCGCGTCGACCGGGTAGCCTTTGGTTGGTTTCAGATCCGGCACAAGATCAGCCCAGTAAGCGTTGAATTCCATCATTGCCACCTCACGGATGTATTTGGAGATCATGGACGCGAGTGCCACCGGAAGATGTTCTTCCGCCTTTGTCTGGAACCGAAACTCAAACTGATTGAGTCGATACCGCGACAACTGCCGGCCCTCTTCCTGCCGGAAGACGAACTCGCCACCAAAGGCGTCGGCGATGAGTTCGTCGTATCGGTTGCGGCCACCGTGCTTGTCGCAAATAACGAGTGCCGCTTCCGGCGCATGTTCCTCCAGCAGCTCAGCAACCAGCTGAAGCGTCTCCGCAGACAGCACTTTCCCCTTGGAACCGGCCTCAGTCACCAATTGATTGAATTCAGTGGGATAGACAATTCGGGATCGCAGCCCGACTAAGCGAGCGTCTGCGCTGGTCAGGGCTTCGCTGAGGCACCGGGAACTGGCTGCAATCGAAGCCGCGCCTGCTTTCAGTGGGAGACTGACCGGATTCGGAGGTGGACAGGGTTCCGAGTGGTAGTGCTGCTGAAATGCGGCGTTGCAAATTGCCGATCCAAGTTTCAGCAGCGACGTTGGTGAATGACTGAATTGTCGCATCGCACTCAGGACCGCCCGTTCCAGTGGCTCAATCGAACGACCGGACGCATAAACCTGCTTGGAATCTGCGACTTGAAGCTTCTCATCCGACTTTGGTGCCGTCTGGCAGATGGAATCCTGCAACAGTTCCCAGCCTTGCTCGGCAGTTGTTCCGTCCGGAAACTGCCACGCGGTCGCAGTAATCACGAGTGGCCCCAGATTGGGCCCATACCCGGCCTCATCCGTGCCGATGAAGAACGTCATAAGATGTCTCAGACTGCAGCAACGTACACACAACAACGATCGGTTTAGGGTTCCTTCCGCCGATTCCTGATGAATCTCATCATGGTGTAGCGTTCTGACAGCAACTGCGCCTCGTCACTTACTTCTACCTGCTGGTCGGCGAAGCCTGGAACTCTGCGGCGCATGTTGACTGCCCACAGTGTTCCGGCTCTGAGTGGCTGATCCTGCAGATCTTCAACTGAAACTGCGGCTTCGAACTGCCAGCCTGTTTCGTCGCGATGAGTTGCCAAGAACCATTCCGGGTTCCATCGAGTCAGCTTCCAGCAGCGGTCCGCTGTCCGTCCGGAACTGTCGATCGTATAGTGCAATGCCGTGCTGTAGTCGCGGTCCACATCAAAGGCGAACTCGATGTGATCCTGAGTGAGATCGGCTTCGTCATGACTCCGATCAAACGCTTCTTTCAAAGGGGCGTTCCCTTCGACAGACGGGATTCGTCCCGCCAGATAAACGAACTCCGCGTCCCAGCTGAGCATCAACAAACTGTCTTCCACGCCGCTGCCGCTGTGATCCTCTGTCAGCAGGATCTCCGGAGCTGCTTCCCAACAGGCATCACCCAGAACGCCGTCCAGCACAGGGCGTTCGGACGCTTCCGGGATCAGATGAACGGGCAGAGTGGGAGTCGGGGCATTGTAGTTCGCCTGCATTTCGTTCGTTGCCAGCAATCGATAGTGATCCTCCGCGGCAGCGGCCTGAGCGAGCGTGGTTTGTTCGTCACTGGGTTTTCCGTACCGGCGATAACGAGCAGCCTTCATCAGCAGGTGCTGAGCCGAAACCGCTCGTTTCGGTGCCAGTCGATTTAGTTCGGACCAGGACTTGTTTGCCTGGTCATCCCAGAGTTTCTCCAGGGCAACAGCCGCTTTTCCCCGAGATCGTTTGAATTGATTCAAAGAAACACCGCTGGCTTGCCTGATCTCAACGGAATTCGAATCTGCAAGTGCTCCGGCCGGAAGTCCGGCAATCCCAAGCGCGGAAAGACCGTCGCTGCCTCCCTTCGGAAGTTCGCTTTTACGAAACCTGAGCACTTCCGAAGACGAAAACATCAGATGCAGTTCTTCCACCGCGTGCGCCGCCTCGGCGGAATCCCCCGCGCGACGGTGCAGTTCCTTGAGAACCTCAATTCGCCCTTCGATGTTCTCGTATTCATCGTACAGTCTTGCCATGTGCAGAAGCTGAGACATCGCCATTGCGTGTGGCAATCCGGTTCCGACGTTCTGCATTTCAGCAATCATCTCGCCGCCCAGCGGGGATTGGCTGATTTGCCCGGTCATAGCCGCCTGCTGTCTGCGGTTTGTGGTGACAATCTTCGCCAGCTCTTCAGTGTCATACGCAAATACGTTCAACGGACGCCTCGCTTCACTGCCGTAAGCCAGCGGGATTCCTTGAAACATCGACTTCGGCGTCGTGCCTGCGTGCGAGTCCGCCAGTGAGTACGACGAAGACTGTTCGCGTTCCTTCCCATCAGTTCCATTGGCCGCATCCCAGGTCGCCGCTACGATTCCAGCTGTAGATGCCAGGCCTTCCAGAAGATCATCGCGAGTGAATATCAGTGGAGTGCGTTCGTGATGGGCACGACGAATCACTCGTTCCGTTGACCAGCGAGGAAGATTCAACTTGTCCAGTTCAGCCGCCTGAGGACTCGTACCGTCGGCGATCTTCATCGCCTCTTCCATCGCCGAATCCCACACTTCAGCGACCGCATCCAGTTGGTCCGACGAATCAATGCACACGATGTTCGGGCGCCAGGTTCTGAGCTGAACGGCCAGTCGAAGAGGCAACAACTTCGCGAACCGACCATCCGATGCGCGATTCCACGTCTGAGTGAGCCCCTCACGCGACTGTTCATCTCCGGAACGCGGTCGAGTGAACCGCCAGTCGGTTTCCAGATTGGAAACACCCAGGCTGGCCAACGCCGTTTCCCGGCGATTCGACAGACCAACCGTCGAGAACTGCTGCGATGGCTGAACGGCGGTGACTCGGTAACCATCGTTTCCCGCGATGCTGGCCAGCATCTCCGGAGATGAAGCGTCCGGATTCGTCACCACATACATCATCGCAGAGCGGTACGAACCGTTTCGAACACTCGTCCAGCTGCGTCCGAAGTCTTGTGACCGATGGATCATTCCCCACGAACCGACTGCGAGCAGAGTCTGCTCCCCCAAACGCACCAGGCGTTCAATGGAGCCGCCTTCAGCGCAAGGTACAATCATCCAGCTTGCTCCTGCGTCGTCACTCCTGAGGACGCAGCTGCCCGGTGTCCCGGCGACGCACACCTGATCGCCCGAATGCACGACCGTACGAAATCGAAATACATCTCGGATGTTGCGCCGAAACATCGCTTGTGGAGAAGTCCATCCGATACCCCGATTGGTGCTCGTCAGCAGAAAACCACCGTCTCCCGCCAACCAGGCTCGACCGTCTTCCGTCAACGATGCCGCATTCACGGACTGCATGGTGCGTCGAGGATATGCCTGGATCCCGAGTTTTCCGCTCGTCAACAAGCCGTACGTCTGCCGACGCCCAACCACAATCCCTTCCGTGGGGCGCAGGAAACAAAAATCAGTCCAGTCCGCCGTCGGAGCGTCTGATTTGAGTTCCTTCCAGGATAGTCCGCCGTCTTCTGTTTCCAGTATCCGCCCCGGCCGATCTCCCGATGCAGTGGTGACTACATACCCGTGATCCAGATCAAAGAACCTCACGTCCCTCAATCCAGGCAGATCAGACTGTTCACCCACTGTTTCCCAGGTCGTGCCTCCATCAGTCGTTCCGAGTAAGACTCCCTGATCTGACTGACGGTACGGATCCAGTAAAAACCCGGCGACAAATCCAATTTGATCTGTCAGGAACGAAACACTGCGGAGGCTGCAATCCATCTGCAGAACTCCACCGGCCCAGCTGCGCCCTCCGTCATCTGACCGCAAAAACGTCCCGCGTTCGCCAACCGCCCAGCACCGTCGCCCGATGGCGCACGCATCGTGCAGAGTTGCATCCGCCACGATGGCGGCAGTCCGAGGAACAGGGCCACTCTGGAATGGCTGAGCGGGGGGATCGTGAGGAATCAGACGGAATTCCACACCGTCTGCCGTCGTGAATGAGACAACAATCGCAACGAAAACACTAACGAATCGAATTCTGCGCAGGGACAGCATCCGTGCAGTCCTTACCAAAGGTTCAGCGAACCACTCCTAAATATCAGATCCCAGCAAATGTGGGGAGGCGAATGCTGAGTTCTGCAGGAAGTGCCGGTTTGCCACTCAAATTCCGGATTCCGGACAAATCACAGATGAATTCGGACCTTTCAGTGGACCACTCATCTTGACCGGCGACACGTGGTCTGAGAGATTTCGGGCTGTCTCAAACATTTCCCTCCCATCGATGACAACTGCCCCACGGATCGGGGCAGACACCGGCAAAGGAGTGTCCCTACCGTGAAACGTCTCACCCTCTCTCTCCTCACGCTTGCCATCATGGCGACGTGCAGCCTGGCTCAGGCACAAAGCAAGAAAAACCCGGCGCCGCCATCCAGCGTCGGCCTGATTGACATGGCTCATGTCTTTCAGAACTACGAGAAGTTTGTCGACATGCGTGACGAACTTCAGGCCGAAATCCAGAAGAGCGACGCCCACGCCAAAGGTATGGTCGAACAACTGCAGGGTCTTCAGAAGAAACTGAAAGAAGCATCTGAACAGTTCGCTGCCGACAGCCCTCAGTACGAAGCCCTGGAAAAGCAAATCCTGGATCTGCAGGGTGAATTCAACTCATTCAAAAAGTCAACTCAGCTGAAGCTTGCCCGCAAAGAATCTGAAATGCTGAAAACTATCTATGGTGATGTCAGCAAGATGGTCAGCAACTATGCAGCGTATCGTGACTTCACAATGGTCCTGCGGTTCAACAGCAAGGAAATCGGCGCGGAGATGCAGCCTCAGGAAGCTATCCAGCTGATGAACAAGAATGTCATTTTCCATCGAACCGAAAGTGACATTACAAAGCCTGTGCTGGATCAACTGAACAAGATCTATGGCGGCCAGCGAAGTCGCACACCAGCTCGTGCTGCCAGCTCCAGCCGACCTGCGACTCGATAGTGTATACTCAGTGACGCTGTACGGCGTCTTTCAGTAACAACGCAACGCGGCAGCTGCAGGCATTTTGCTTCAGCTGCCGGTTTGCTGCCCGGACAACTCAAAGACACATTGCAACGAAACACGTTGGGGGAATACGTGATCCACGCAGCGAACAATCATCTGCAGCAAACGCTGGCGGGACCAATCAAACTGGAAGGGCCCGGACTCTTCCACGGAATCACCGCCCGTCTCCAACTACTCCCTGCCGATGCAGATCATGGCATCGTCTTTTGCCGAACCGATTTGCTGCAGTCGCCAAGCGTGCCCGCTCGCCACGATTTCGTCCTCAACGCACCTCGACGTACCGTTATCGGCCGCAAATCAACGCCGCTGGTTGAAACCATCGAACACCTGATGGCAGCTCTGGCCGGCCTGCAGATCGACAACTGTCTCGTCGAACTGGACGCCCCGGAGATCCCGTCGTTCGATGCCTCCAGCCGAATTTTCTGCGACGCCATTCTGGAAACAGGCATACAGAAGCTGTCAACACCCATCACCTCCTTCGATGCGGCATCAACATTCATCGAACAGGGCACAGGCGGTCAGTCACTCGTCATGCGTCCGTACGTGAAACCCGTGCTGGCCGTCACCTGGCACCTGGACTACGGCGCACGAGCTCCAATTCCAGCTCAGGTCTACTCCGCCGAGATTACTCCCGAAGTCTTCGTGCGGGAAATCGCAGCCGCCCGAACATTTGTGTTGGAATCGGAAATCAAGGCACTTCAGAGTCTCGGCTACGGCAAACACCTCACGGACGACGATTTGCTGGTATGCAGCAATGACGGAAAATGGAACAATCGGCTCCGCTGGCAGGATGAGTGTGCACGACACAAACTTCTGGACTGTATCGGCGACCTGGCTTTGAGCGGCTATCCGCTTCGAGGCCACGTGGCAGCCGTTCGCAGCGGACACAAACTGAATCACCAAATGGCGGCATCGATTGCGGAACTGATGGAAGGCGACACACAGTACCACTCTTCGGCGGCCTGACAGCATGGATGATTCCTGCCAGGAACGGCAGGTCAGCGATCAGGATGATCCACATGGAAACTCAAATTTCACCAATGGCCGATGTCCATTCTTCTGCAACGATCAGGGAAGGAGTTCGAATCGGTCCGTTCTGTGTCGTCGGCCCTGACGTCACCATCGGTGAAGGCACCGACTTGCAAAGCAATGTCGTCATCATCGGTCGCACGACCATCGGCAAGAGAAACCGCTTCTTCCCCGGCTGTGTGATCGGCGGTGAACCCCAGGATGTCAGCTATCAGGAAACCGATACGCGAGTCATCATCGGCGATGACAATCTGTTTCGCGAAGGGGTGACGGTCAACAAAGGTGCAGAAAAGGAAGACGGCTGCACCCGTATCGGCAACGGCAACATGTTCATGGCTAACAGCCATGTCGCGCATAACTGTCATATCTTCGACAAAGTCATTCTTGTGAACGGCGTTCTGCTGGGGGGGCATGTTCATGTGCAGGATGGAGCGATCGTCTCCGGCAACACTGTCGTGCACCACTTCTCTACACTTGGCCGGTTGTGCTTTGTGAGCGGTGGCTGCAGAGCACCCCACGATGTGCCTCCCTTCATGCTGGCCGCAGGCAATGACAACCCGACGCTTAAGACGTTGAACATGGTTGGCATGCGACGAGCGGGAATCAGCGAAGATGTGATCGACAGCATCCGCACCGCATTCCGGATGCTGTATCGCAAACGTATGAAGCTGGAAGAAGTCCAGGCTCATTTTGAGGAAACACTGGACGGAGTGCTTCCTATGGAACTGGCCGAACTTCTGCAGTTCATCCGAAATCAACGAGCCGGCAAACTCGGACGAGCTCGAGAAGCAGTCCGTGCACAGCCCGCTAAGACTGACGAATCGGGACAGGAATCAAAGGCAGCATGAACGATCTCAGAATGGCAGTCGTAGGAGTCGGCTCACTGGGCCAGCACCACGCAAGAATCCTGTCCAACATGGACGGCGTGCAGCTCGTCGGTGTCGTGGATCCTCGTCCGGAACAGGGTCAGCAGATCGCCGAACGCTTCAGCAGCACGTGGCATGCAAACGCTGATGGACTGCCCTCGGACATCGATGGTGTGGTGATCGCGACGCCAACTGTCTTTCACATGGAACCTGCAAATCACTTCCTCAAAGCCGGCATTGCCACGCTTGTCGAAAAGCCACTTGCAGCCAACCTGACAGATGCCGACGAACTGCGTCAGATCGCAGACGAACACGGCGCCATCCTGCAGGTCGGCCACGTCGAACGATTCAATCCCGCGTTTGAAGTAGCCACAAAGCTCTGCGGCAATGTCAGGTATATGCGTTGCCAGAGAGTCAGCCCCTACACGTTTCGGTCCACTGATATCGGTGTCGTGCATGACCTGATGATTCATGACATCGATCTGGCACTGGCTTTGACGGGCCGGCTGCCGGAGTCCGTCGAAGCATTCGGAGCCGTCACTGTAGGCCCCCATGAAGACTGCGTGGTGGCTCGCCTGCGAATGGCGGGCGGAACAATTGTTGACATCACCTCCAGCCGCATGGCACCTCAGGCCGAACGAACATTACAGATCTGGAGTGACAAAGGTTGTCTGAATGTGGACCTGCACGCACGAACTCTCACGACATGGGAACCTTCTGCCGCAGTGGCTGAGAATCCCGGTCTAATCCAGGCCATTGCCGCCACGACTGCCAACCCACTCACGCTGAAAGATCGCGTGTTCGGAGAATGGGTCGAAGAACGAACCATTCAGGCTTCTGATCGTGACGCCCTGACGGCGGAACTCCAGGAATTTGTCTCGTCAATCCGAGGTGAAACCTCACCGCGCGTTACAGGTCGCGAAGCCGTGCAGGCCATGCTCGTTGCTGACCAGGTCCTGAGGGCTCTCAGCACCTGGTCCTGGCAGGAACCTCAGTCACCAGCCAACAAAGCGGCATAGCCACTCTCAACGCCGGTGAATAGCCGTACACCTGAAACGCAACGCCGTGCTCATCCGCACGAACCAACCGAGCGGCCATCGATGGCTTCGCCATCCTTCGACTTCGGCGCGAACATCCGGTACAAATCAGCACCGCGTCCAGCCACAGACGACGCATTCGCCTGTCCTCGAAATCAGCACAGGGCCGAACATGCTGACTCCACAAGACACCGAACGTTTCCGCGATGTCCTGCTGCGTCTCAGTGCACGCATTCGAGGGGATGTTGAGCAACTGGAAGAAGAAGTCTTCTCGGGAAAAGAGAGCGGCGACCACGGTTCGTCGAATCACATGGCAGATATGGGCAGCGACGCCTGGGAAATGGACTTCTCCATGCGCATCGTGGAAAACGACGAAGAGATTCTTTCCGAGATCGCAGCAGCCCTCGAAAGGATTGAACAAGGAACGTTCGGCCAGTGTGAGATGTGTCTGGAATCCGGGGTTGCAGGAAAGAAAGCCGGTATTCCAAAATCCCGACTGAACACGATTCCGTATGCTCGCAACTGCATCACCTGCGAACGCCAGCGCGAACAGGAAAGCTCCCGATAATGAAGCAGGTTCCCAAAAGCCGATTCGCGCTCTACGGCAGCCTGGCGCTTGCGGCTGCAGCGACTGACCTGATTTCAAAGGAGGTCGTCTTTCGTCGTCTGGGTGTCTATGGCGGAACGGAGTGGTTCATTGATGGCTGGTTCAAATTTCGATTCTTCACGAGTCTGAACCAAGGAGCGCTCTGGGGAGTGGGTCAGGGCTTCGCTCTGGGATTTGCTGCGCTCAGCGTCGTGGCACTGCTTGGTATCTGGTACTGGCTCTTCTGGCGAGGCGGATGCCGAAGTCTCTGGTTGACAGTAGCCCTGGGACTGGTGTCCGGCGGTACCATCGGAAACCTGTATGACCGTGTGGGAATCCCCGGTCTGACCGATAGAGACGGCAATTCCATTCTGGCCGTGCGAGACTTCTTTGACGTTCGCCTGGGAAGCTTTGACTGGGCGATTTTCAACGTCGCTGATGTGTGTCTGGTGACAGGAGCCATCATGTTGATGCTACAGTCCTTCACGATGCCTCAGGAATCTTCACTCGCCACAGCTGAGTGACCGGATCTGTGCCGTTTGACGCGTTCATTCAGTCGGATACGATGGACGCCTGGGCAGCGAATCATTTGCGGAACGAGGAACCTTCAAAATGGACCAGGACGAAATTCTAATCGATGCGGAAGACCGCATGGAAAAAGCGGTTGAACACCTCACGACGTCGTTAACCGGAATTCGTACAGGACGCGCCAACCCTGGACTCGTCGATTCTGTCAAAGTTGACTACTACGGTTCACCGACGCCCCTCAAGCAAATCGCCAACATCAGTGTTCCTGAACCTCAGCAGATCATGATACGTCCCTTCGACACGTCTTCGCTGGACGGAATCGTGAAAGCGATTCAGGGCAGTGACCTGGGACTCGCACCAAACAACGATGGCCGAGTCGTTCGTCTGAACATTCCTCCTCTGTCAGGAGACCGCCGAAAACAGCTTGTTGGCCGCATCAAAGAACTTGCCGAAGAAGCGCGCGTCTCCATCCGCAACATCCGTCGAGATGCCAACAAACACGCGGATCAGGCTGAAAAAGAGAAGGAAATGACCGAAGACGACCGCGACCAGACCAAGGACAAAGTCCAGGAACTCACGAAGAAGTTCGAAGGCCAGGTGAACAGCAAAGCGGAAGAGAAAGAGAAGGATATTCTGGACGAGTAGCGATGCAGCGACATCAGCTGCGAGGTCCGCATCAGGCTTACACAGGCGAGCGAGCAGTGGCACCTGTCGCACCACGTGCCTCCGACTGCTTGCCACAGGCTTTCGGCCACGTGATACTGACTCCTGACCACTTTCTTTCCCGTCAGGAACGTCCGGCATGTTTCAACCGCATGGACTGCTGCTTGCCACGTTGGCAATATCACTGTTGGTCACCACGGCGTCTGCGGATGATCGTGTGCCCAGTCCGATGATGCTTCAGGATGGTGTCACACTGACACTGGTTGCCGAGCATCCGGACCTGGCGACTCCCACAGGCATTGATGTCGGCGACGATGGACGAATCTGGGTTGTAGCAACACACACCCATTTTCGCCCCGACGATTATGTCGGCCCGGAACACGATGAGATCCTCATCTTCTCGGATGAAGACGGCGACGGGGAGATGGAACGGCGAGTTGTCTTCTACGCCACAACAGATGCCACAATGGACCTTGAACTTGGCAGCGATGGCTGGGTCTATCTGGCCGAACGCGACAGGGTTCTGCGAGTTCGAGACACCGATGGAGATGGAGTCGGCGATCACGAAGAACCGGTCGTTACGCTGCAGACGGAAGCTGATTACCCTCACAACGGACTCGAAGGTCTGGCGTGGCACCCCGATGGAGACCTGGTGTTTGGCCTCGGAGAAAACTTTGCCAAACCGTGGATTCTTCGAGGCACCGATGACCGATCACTCAGCGGAACCGGGGAGGGCGGCATCTTTCGCTGTGCTGATGATGGGACTCAACTGCGGCGAATTGCACATGGACTCTGGAATCCCTTCGGAATCTGCGTCCGAGAGGACGGAGCCATCTTTGCCACTGACAACGATCCTGGCGAACGTCCGCCATGTCGACTTCTACACATCGTCCACGACGGCGACTATGGATATCAACGAGCGTACGGCCAGGAAGCCCATCACCCATTTGTGGCGTGGAACGGAAAACTCCGAGGAACGCTGCCGATGATTCTTCCGTCAGGAGAAGCACCGTGTGGCGTGGTGCCGCTGGGGCGGGGACTGCTTGTTCCATCATGGGGTGACCACCGGATCGACTTCTTTCGACTCACTCAATACGGAGCGAGCTACACTGGCGAGCGAATCGAGCTGCTGCGTGGCACCCGGTATTTCCGGCCGGGCTGCATCGCACCGGCGCCGACAACAGACAGGAACATCCGAACCTGGTACGTCACCGACTGGGTCGATGGCAGCTATGCGGCCCACGGATATGGCCGACTGTGGAAGCTCACTGTTGACCTGACAGCAACTCAGTGGCTTGGGGAGACCAAACTGGAATCGGCAACAAAGAACGGTCACCTCGTCAAACTCATGCGATCCGGCAGTGGCACCCTTCCACTTGCCGAGGTCAGGAGACTCTGCCGCGACAAAGATCCCTTCGTTGCCAGAGCCGCCTTGCTGACACTTGCTGATCAGACAGAAAACTGGACTCTTCAGTCATTCGCCGACAACTCACCAGATGATCGAACATCAGCAGTTATTGCTTTACGTTTGTCCGGGAAGTCAGCCGATCCGTGGATTGAAACACTTCTTGCAGATCCACATCCTGACGTTCAGTTCGAAACACTCCGATTGATCGCAGATGCCGGTCTTACTCAATTCCTCCCCGACGTCGAAGCGTACCTCAAACGAAATGATCTGACGTATCGGCTATTTGAAGCTGCGATCGCGACAAGAAACACACTTCTTGGCCGTCCGGAGGCAGGGATCCGTGACACGGAACTTCTGCTGTCAAAGGTCCTGGACGATGATGCATCTCCCGCTCACCGAGCATTCGCACTACGTCTGCTACCACAGCCACAGGTTTCCCGGTCGAAAGACAACGGCCAGACTTCGCACAAACTTCCTCCGGAACTGACGATAGAACTGCTCGAAAACCTGCTGGCCATGAATGATCCCACGCTGTCGCTTGAGGTCGTCCGAACACTCAGCATGAATCCCGCACAGGGCGAACCGATTCTCATACGAATTGCAGCTGATGTTCAACAGCCGGATACCATCCGAGCAGAAGCAATCTCCGGACTGTCGCCGTTTGCAGCCGAGCATGTCGGCGTGCTCATTGATCTGGTCGGCGACCAGATCACCGTCCGAGAAGAAGCATTGCGCTGCCTGCGAACCGTGGAACTCGATGAGCAACACCGAAAGCAACTGGAAACGCTGGCATCTCGCTATCCTGACTCAGGAGACGCGTTCGCAGCAACCCTTCAGCCCAGCTTAATTGGTTCCAAACGCCCTACCGTTGACGACACCGAAGCCTGGCTGGCGCAGATCAAGGCCGTTAAGGGACCAGTTGATATTGAAAACGGTCGAAGGATCTTTCATCAGCCCCGTCTGGTGCGCTGCGCCAACTGCCACCGACATGATGGCCGAGGCCGTGTCGTCGGACCGGATCTGAGCAATGTTGGTCGGGGCAAGAACCAGAAGGAGCTGCTTCAATCAATCCTTGAACCCAGTCGAGAAATGGCACCGGAGTATCAGCCTCGCACGATCGAGCTCAAGGACGGACACGTTGTGACTGGGATTCGTCTGAGGTCGTATACCTCAGAAGTTCTCCGGGATGTCAACGGTCAGAATCAGATCTTTCCAACCGGCGACATCGAGAGCATCACAGAATCCAGTGTTTCTTTCATGCCCGCCGGACTCGCTAACCTGCTCACACTCCGTGAGCTGCGTGACCTTATTGCGTTTCTCGAAGAGTAACGACACCATCGTTTCAAGAGTCATCCCGCCAGAATCAGATCCGGACAATCCGGCATCGTCGGATGAGTTAGCAAATGCAGTTCATCAGACTACTGAATAAGATGACATCCATCTCAATCTGCACTGATTACCTGGGAGTGAGTCATGCAACAACGACAACCAACACGACGTGACGTTCTGGCCAGTGGTGCAGCAATGCTCGGGGGACTGGCTGCGTTTTCGCCAACGAAAGTGCCTGCCGCACTTCAGAATCCAGAGTATCCGCCAACTCGAACGATCACACAGGGACCACGCCACCACTGGTTTGGGTACTACGACAAACTGCAGTTTGATCCAACGAGCCGTTACGTCCTGGGAATGAGCGTCCCGTTCGAACACAGGTCACCGGAACCCGACGATGTCATCACAATCGGCATGATTGATCTGGAAGACAATGATCGATGGATCGACCTCGGGGAAAGCCGAGCATGGAACTGGCAACAGGGGTGCATGCTGCAATGGCTGCCTGGATCTGATTCGACGGTCCTGTGGAATGATCGAGTTGAAGGGCAATACGTTTGCCATATTAAGAACGTCGGGACAGGCGACACACGCACAATTGACCATCCCATCTACTCTGTCAGCCCGGATGGAAAGACGGCCATCACTCCGGACTTTTCACGAATTGCGGACGTACGCCCCGGTTACGGATACGCCGGCATCGTCGACCCGCACACTGATAACAACATTCCTGAGGATTCCGGCATCTTCGGAATCGATCTGACGACTGGAGAATCCAAACTGCTTCTCTCCATCGCGGATATCGCAAATCAGGGGGAAACACCCACTAACGAATCGGGGTCGAAACACTATTTCAATCACCTGTTGTTTAGTCCGGATGGCAGTCGATTCATCGCACTTCATCGCTGGCGAACGCCCAAAGGTCGACGACTCACACGACTCATCACAGCAAACGCCGATGGCTCTGACGTCCGCATCATCATTCCGAACGGCTATGCGTCACACTTTATCTGGCGTGATCCCAAGTACATCCTTTCGCAGTCCAGAAACTGGCTCGGCAATTCGAACTGGGGAGATTTCCTGTTTGAAGACAAGGAAGGTGGACACGTTGAGGAAATCGGACACGGAGTCCTCGACGGCAGCGGACACCTCAGCTACCTGCCAGGCAATGAATGGATCCTGAATGACACCTATCCGAAAGGGAAGGAAAGAATTCAGACACCTCATCTGTATCACATCGCCACCGGAAAACGAATCGATCTGGGCCGCTTTCATCTGCCGAAGGCGTACACAGGAGAATGGCGAGTCGACACACATCCTCGCTTCAGCCCCAACAGCCGCTACGTCTGTATCGATGCTCCAGTGAAGGGTCAGGGGCGGCAGTTACATCTGATTGACATCAGTCAGATCGTGAAGTCGTAACACTGGCTGAACAGTCCAGGGCATCTTAAAACAGTTGTCCGCACTTCATGGTGCGGACATCGCCGATGATCGGATGAAACTGCATCACAGCCAGCACCTGTGATTCGACATCAATCCCCGGAGCGACTTCGATCAGTTCCAAACCACCACTCATCAGTCGAAAGACGGCGCGTTCCGTCACAAACAGAACATCACGGTCAGAGGCAACGGCCAGTTCACCACTGAACGAAACCTGTTGCACCTCTGTCACAAACCTGCGTGTTCTGCCTTCACGAATTATCCTGAGGCGTCCGTCCTCAATGGAAGTCTCCAGACCACCGGAAGTCATTGGCCCGCAGAACACAAGCCGGCCCGCATTCTGCGAGATATTGACGAACCCGCCCACACCGGCAATTGCACTGCCGAATCGTGATACATTTACGTTTCCCAACTGATCGACCTCAGCGGCCCCCAGCGCGGCAAAGTCCAGACCACCGCCATCATAGAAATCGAACTGAGCCGGCTGGTCGATGATCGCATCCGGAAAAGCCGACGCACCAAAACTCAGTCCACCGGCTGGGACCCCGCCAATCGGCCCACTCTCAACCGTTAGAGTGACGTTGTCCAGCAGGCATCGTTCTTCCGCGATGCGCGCGATTCCTTCCGGCATCCCAATACCCAGGTTGGCGATATCTCCCGGACGCAGTTCATCGCAGGCACGCTCCGCAATGATTCTCCTTGTGGTTGGCAACTCATCGCTTGACGCCATTCGTTCGACATCGCGATCATCAGATGCTGAATAGTACGCCGCGTTGAGATGTTCGGCGAATGTCTGGTCATGTTCAGTGCCATCTGCCACAACAATCCGGTCGACCAGCATTCCGGGAACATGAACCTGCTGAGGCGGGATGGGATCATCCAGGACTCGTTTCACCTGAGCGATCACCCTACCGCCGCTGTTGTGAGCCGCCTGAGCAATCGGCAGAACCTCGCCGATCACCGCTTCTTCATCCATCGACAGATTGCCGTCCTGATCTGCTGTGGTGGCACGAATCAGGCCCACGTCGACCGGAAAGGATTCATAGAAGAGCCAGCTTCGACCTTTCAATTCGATTCGATGGACCAGATCCGTCGTTGTGCGTGAATTGAGTCGTCCTCCGTCATGCGCAGGATCAATGAACGTTCCCAGACCAACATGAGTAATGCAGCCTGGCCGTCCCGCCGCGATGTCTCGCAGGAGCTGGCAGATCACGCCCTGAGGAAAGTTGTAGGCTTCGATCCGATTGTCAACGGCCAGGCGTCCCATGCGGGGCACCAGGTTCCAATGCCCACCGATGACACGGCAAATGAGGCCTTCATGCGCCAGGTGATTCAGCCCGCGGGTTCTACCATCTCCCTGCCCCGCTGCGTAGACGAGCGTCAGGTCCCGAGGCAACTGTTCACGAAGAAAGCGACGCTCCAGCGCGGCAGTCAGTGCTTCCGGATGAGCCGAACCGACAAACCCACCGCATACAACCGTGTCTCCGCACCGAATCGCAGAAACCGCATCGTCCGCCGAACACTGAATAACACCTTCTGTCGACCGGCGTCCCATAGTCATTCCAGTCCCGGGAGTACAATGCTGATGCAGAATTCTCGATTGAATTCACGGCGAAGATGATTCCACACAACTGAAGTACACGGTTAAGATCATCCTACATCAACCCTCTGCTCACATCATCTGACAGTGGTCATCCTGACTTCTGCCCGGAACGAATGTTAAAGCACAGGGACATGAGGATTCCCGCGAGCCACGACAATTCCACCAGAAAGTGAACTGTTCGATGCTTCGATGCTTCGCCGCTATGACTTGCATGTTGTTGGCCCCATCCCTGTACGCCGCTGACGATGGTTCAACGGCCACAACAGAGACCGCTCCACAGAACGTAGTCGAAGCAGTGGAAACGGAACAGGAAGAGGCCGCCCCGCAGGTTGTCGAACCGGAGAATCAGTATGAGGATGAAGACATCATCATCCCGCCCGCATCACCGGATGAGCCGGTCATTGAGTTTTCAGCCCGGCTGGCATCCCAGTACCTGGAGCAGGGTGCGGCCGCATGGACTCGTGACAAACAGTGCATCACCTGCCACACGAATGGCACGTATCTGTTCATTCGGCCGGCGCTGACCGAATCTCTGGGACCGCCCTCCGAAGAAGTCCGAGACTTTTTTCTTGCAGAGTTGCCAACGCTGCAGGAGATGGACCACGAAACGTTGACGAATGGCACGACACCCGCTCAGTTGGTCTACCTTGCAGCCGGACTTGCTCAATGGGATATTCACACAACCGGTGATGTCTCACCGGAAACCGACACCGCACTCCGACTGATGCTGCAGATCCAGGAGGAAGATGGAGCATGGAGATCTGTCGACTGCTGGCCGCCGTTTGAATCCAGTGCCTATCAGGAAGCAACCATGGCTGCCATGGCGATCACATCCAATCCGAGTTGGCTGCCATCTGTCAAAGATTCAGACGTTCTGGAACGTGTCGCAAGACTGAAAAGCTACCTCAGGACCGTGATGCCGCCACACGACTATGCACGTGTCCTGAAGTTGTGGACATCCATCGACATGCCTGAGATCCTCGTGGACAATGAGGCAGAAGAGATCAAAGAGATGATCCTGTCGAAGCAGCAATCGGATGGTGGCTGGAGTCTTCGAAGTTTCGCCGCTCCGGAGGAATGGGGCAAAGGCAATCGAGCGGAACGGCTTCGAGCAGAACCGGACATTGAGAGCCCCGGCAGTGACGGACACATGACCGGCCTGGCGTTGATCGTGCTGCAGCAAACCGGCCACAGATCGACACCCACCATCAGAAAGGGTGTCGCCTGGCTGAGGTCTAACCAACGGGCATCAGGTCGCTGGTGGACAAGGTCACTCAACACCGACGACTGGCATTACATCACGTACAGCGGCACAGCGTATGCAATGCTCGCTATGCAACTGGCACGCGAGCCGCTTCTGACATCACGCTGAATGACTACCCGTCGCTCAACTCCCGTTACGAGGCTCGTTTGAGTTCCCGATATTCGGCCACTTTGTTTCTCAGCGTTCGTGGCGTGACCCCAAGTGCTGCAGCGGCCTCCGTCTTGTTGCCATCAAATCGCCGCAGGCGCGCCAGAATCACATGGCGTTCAATTTCCCGCAGAGGCAGAACTTCAAGATCCGGAGGAATGCAGACGGACAGTTCAGGAGTTGGACTCGTCGGAAATTCAAACGACTGAATGAACTTGTCATCGGATACGATGCATGCCCGGTGAACCGCATTCCGCAACTGCCGCACATTCCCGGGCCAGTGGTAGTCCTTCAGTTGTTTCATCGCAGGTGCGGCGATGCCTGTAACGTTTGCCTGCGAATCTGCTCCCAGGCGTGAGACAAAGTGCGTCGCCAGAACGGGGATGTCCTGCGGATGCTCTCGCAGAGGTGCAATCTTCAAAGTGAGGACATCGAGACGATGATACAGATCTTCACGAAACCGACCTTCTGCCACTTCACGACAAAGATCTCTGTTCGTTGCCGCAATGATCCGAGCATGAACTCTCCGGACCACATGGCTGCCAACTCGACAGAATTCGTTTTCTTCCAGGACTCGCAGTAGTTTTGCCTGGACGGACAGTGGCAACTCCCCAATCTCATCCAGGAACAGGGTACCCGCCTGAGCCGATTCGATACATCCTTCACGCTGACGAACAGCACCAGTGAAGGCGCCGTTTTCATGCCCAAACAGTTCGCTCTCGATCAGGTTCTCCTGAAACGCAGCACAGTTGACAGAAACACACGGCTGCGAAGCTCTTGGGCTGTTGTCATGCAGGTACCGAGCCATCAGTTCCTTGCCAGTACCGCTTTCGCCCAGCAAAAGCACTGTTGCGTTCGTAGCTGCAAATCGTCGTGCCTGTTCCAGCAGACCATGCATGTACTGTGATTGATACACAAATGTCATCGTGCCCCCCGACACTTACACATTGTTCGAATCGACTTCGGTCTTGAGTGACGTAATGCCTAACCTGTTCCCAGTGCCCGTTGGTAGGCATTCTGCATCGATCGGCGGCGGGCACTCTCGTCCAGTTCCGGCTGCAGTCGCTTCTTACGTTCGACGAAGTCACTTTCCAGTCCGGCGATCCTCTCCAGACAGTTCTTCAGCAGACGTTCCTGCCGCGACAGTTCTTCCTGCAGGTCCGGTGAATTCGATGTAATCTCGCGCCCCAGATGTGTTCCCAGTCTGGTACTAACCACGCTGCTCGTCTTGAGTTTGTTAAGTTGATGCTGGATCGAATTTAACACCGCCTGGGATTGCGTGTCATTCACATTGGCTGACCTGTTGAACGAATCAAGCAGTGCCAGCAGATTTGTATAATGATCTCCCTGAGACCGGAGCATCTCGATCAATTCAGGAACACCAGGCTCACTTTGATTCTGAATCATTGAACAACTCCTTCTTCATACTGATCTGTTCCTGCATCGCGTTCAGTTGTTCTTCCAGTTCGGCGCGATCTCTGATGGTGTCCAGCCACCATCGGGAGGATCGGCCCATCCAGCCGGATTCCGGCTGTCCTGCAATGATGCGAAACTGTTCGCGGGCAGCCTTCAGATCACCCAATCGACGATGGCAGGATGCTGTCTGGAACTGGACCCAGAACTGCTGGTCGTCGGACAGCTGTCGGACATCAACCTGCGCATACATCTCGAGGGCCAGCTTGTACTCCTTGATTCGATACAGGTTGTCGGCTGCAGCAACGCGATTCACTGGTCCGTCAACGAGGACTTCGAATGACAGATCGATTCCTTCGACGTTGCTGCTACCGGCAACAACCCCAGAATCAGTCGCTGGAAGGTCCGGCAGAGTGGAATTCGGCACGTCCGATTCAGTCGGTGCCTCGGGCTCGGGTGGTTTTGAATCTGAGTCGACCGGATCTTTAAGGTCAACCATTGTGGCCTCAGAACCTGTCGACACCGATAGCTGTTCGGTATCACTCGGGTCCTGAATCTCCTGTTGTGCTGCCCGATCTTCCTTTGCTTGCTGCATCTGGTTCTGAAGATTCTTCAGTCGATCGATAATCTGCATGAAACGCTGCTGCTTCTCGGCACGGCGACGTTCCAGGTCCGCTGCAGAAGGAGCCGGCAATGAGGATTCTTCGCGCATCTGAAGATCGGGTTCCTGAGCCCGCACAAGCCGAGCGGCTGTTTGCCGATTCTGAAACCGAACTGTCGATTGGCGTTGCACACGGGCCGCTGGACGAGGAACCGCTTTTAGAGACTGGCCAGAAGCTACGGGACCGATCGCCAGAACGGCGATCATCAACAGCAGCCGGGATGTCATGGTCTGTTTGGTCATCATTCCAGCTCTCCATGACCGACCGGAACGACCGCTGAATCAGGATTCTTTCGCGGAAGCATTCCCATAAAGCAATACATTGCTGCCTCGTAGTCACCCTGATTCTCGTGAGCCCGCCCCATCAGTTCCAGTGCACGACGGCGCAGTGACTCGTCTCCCGTCTGCGTTGCAACCTCACGACCTTGATCAATCGCTGCCTGTGTCTTCCCACTTCTCAAGGCAACGTCCGCAGCCTGCAATCCGACTTCGTACGCCAGCAGAGACCGACTGTCTGATTCGGCAGCCTGAGCCGCTTTGAGAAGTTTCGCGGCGTCGCCGAGACGCTGTTCGTCCCGGTATCGACCAGCTAACCGAACCAGTGCCGCCTTCCTGAGGCCTCCGTCGCTCAACACTCCGAGAGAATCGACATAGTGTTGCAGAGCTGCGTCCGCCAACCCGAGCTCGTCACAGGCCTGAGCTGCCAGGACGTGCCAATGTCCTCCAAACGCTGTGGCTGGATTGAAATGTGACAATGCCGAAACCAGCTCTCTCGCTGCGGACTCTCTTTGACTGGCAAGTCCCGCCACACGGAACCGAGCGAGTGCGGATGCAAAGGCAACTGTTCGCTCAATAGTCGAATCGTCGATGCTGTCGCTGTGCTCGAACATCGCCGTATTTCCAGCCGGAGGATTGCCATCCATCAGGTAGGCGCTCCCCAGCATCGCGGCGGCCTGTTGTTCGAGTGCAGTTCCGTCTGAAATATCCAGGCCGCGAACCAACGACGTGGTGGCTTTCTCGAATCGAGCGTCTTCCAGCTGGAGTCTGCCGATGCAGATGTAAGCGGCTCCCAATGTGGCTCGATCGCGTCCACCTGCATCAACGCATCGGTACCATGCTTCCTCTGCTTCCTTCAACTGCCCCAAAGCCTGATAACATTTGCCGAGGTTAAACGCCGCTTCGATGTCGATTTCGGGAACCGTTCCGGAGTTGAGATGAGCTTCAAACACATGAGCCGCATTGGCAGGACGCCCGTGTTCAAACAGCAGGCATCCGTGTGCAATCTGAGTGTGAGCCGCCTGCACGGACTTCGGTGCTTCGATTCGAGCTGTGGTAAGAAGCCGATCGATGCAATCCAGCTGAAACTCTGCGTTCTGTTCTGCGGAAATCTCACTGACCAGTGACAGCTGGACGTTGCCTTCTTCCGAATGCCAAACCATCCCGAAAGGAGCACACAGCCCATCCAGCAGAAGACTCATGCGAATATCATCTGCATGAATCGTCTGACGCCGAGACTCAATTGTGTCCACAGCACCAGGTGACAGCAGCAGTCGCAGTTCCGCTCGGTTTGTCAGATTTGTCAGCAGCGTGTGAACTGATGCATGCTTCGTATGGATCTTAAAGTAGATGTCGTCCGGGTGATTCCCGATCTTCTGAAGTCGTTCAAAAGCCGGAGGCCGTGCGGGCACCGATTCCGCACGGACCAGTTCCGGCAGTTGAGCCAGTTCTCTGTTGGGATCCGTATCCGACGCCGACAGCACCAGCGTTCGAGGAGCCAGAATATCGTTTCGGCGTTTGCGCAACATTGTTCGACACAGTCCTCGCGCCGCCACGTGCAGAATCTCACGCTGAATGGGGGGTGTGAGTGCGGTGTCATCAAGAATCAGGTTTCGGTACACAATTGACCGCAGCACTTCTGCCTGGCCGGTCGCCGCAAGGCAGCGAGCCCTTCCAAGCTGCGCCACATCATTCCAGTTGGATTGCGAGAATTTCTGAGCAATTGCCTGGTACTGGTCGAGTGCTTCCTGTGTCGCTCCTGAGCACTCGGAACTCAGAGCCAGCCGAAATCGTACGGATGCTTCAGCAGCCCCATCAGTCATATCCAGGACGTAACGATAGTCGCTGATCGCTCGGGCGTAGTCACCGATCTGCAGAGCATTGTCGCCGTTGTTCACGTAGTTAGCGATTCGGTCAGTTCTGGATGCCGGCTCACCATAAGCCCCCGAACCCGTTACAAATTCGAGTTCGTTCTCAGTCAATCTCTTTTGAGATTCCTTTTTGGCCGCCTCCTCACGTGCGGCAGTCTTCTTCATCTTGATCCGATCTCCCAGGGACTCATTCTGGGATGTAGGACTTCCTTCATCTTTGTCGGGATCTTCGGCGGTCATCCACAACCCCAGGAGAGTGCCGGTACCAACAGTGACGACACCCAGAACCGCGAGTAACAGCGTCCTGTTGAGTCGGGCAAACAGTGGTGTTCTTTCGAATTCGGTCACGTTAAGGCATCCAATCCGGACAGATACCGGTCGATATGACCGGCATAATCGCTACAGATTCATCGACACCGAACGTCTGCGCGATGAGCGTAAATTCTCACGCAAGTCTGCGTGGCAGCCATCGATAGGTGCTGATGTCGCGTGATTCGTACAAATGTACCTGCGCGACACCTGGAAACCCTCCCCATCCCATTTTGACTAAAGCCAAATGGTCATGGTTGGGTTACTCAGCCGAAATCAGGATGTGGGCACTCACAGTGAGGGTGCTGTGACAGCCACCATCCAACAGCAAACATTGCAGGAAGCTCAAGGTGGTCGTACGCAGGGATGTGCATTCATCTGAAACAGGTGACATCAATTCAGAAACAGCTTCTGATGTGTCGCCGGGGCACTCTCAAAGAGGGGTTCAATCATGGCACTGACAATTGCGAACAACATCTCGTCGCTGACGGCCCAGCACAACCTGGGTCGCGCATCGTCTGGTGTTGCCAAATCGGTCGAACGACTGTCGTCCGGCCTCAAGATCAACCGAGGGGCTGACGGTCCTGCGGCTCTGGTTATTTCAGAAAAGCAGCGTGCTCAGATCGCCGGCCTGCGTGCAGCAGTCGACAACTCTGAAAAAGCTGTTTCTTTGGTTCAGACAGCTGAAGGAGCTTTGAGCGAAATCAACTCACTGCTCGTCAAAGTCCGAAGTCTGGCTATCGATTCAGCAAACTCAGGTGTGAACGATTCTGATGCTCTGGCTGCAAACCAGGCTGAAATCACCAACGCTCTGGACACGATCAATCGTATCGCCAACAACACACAGTTCGGCACCAAGAAGCTGCTGGACGGGTCTGCCGGGATCAACGGCAGCTCAAGCGACAGTGCCATTGACTTCATCAAGGGAACCGCTGACACAACCTCGGGTTCTTACGCAGTCACTGTCACGACCGCTGGCGAGCGTGCTACAGAGACATCTACAACTGCTCAGACTCAGGCTCTTGCCACAGATGAGATTCTCACCATCAACGGTGTGAACATCACTCTGACGGCCGGATTGAGTCAGACACAGGTTGTGAACCGAATCAACGAATTCACAGCTCAGACGGGCGTTACAGCTGACACGGATTCCGGTTCAACTCGGCTGTACTCACAGGATTTTGGGTCAGATGCCAGCATCTCTGTTGTTTCCAACGTCGCTGACGATTCCACAAGCAGTGGGTTCGGAACGACTTTGAACACGGACAACGGGGTCGACATCATCGGCACGATCGGTGGTACTTCATTCACTGGCAGCGGAAACGTTCTGACTGCAGATTCAGGTACTGCCAAGGGCCTGTCATTGCAGGTTGATGCTTCAAGCGGTGACGCAACCACAACAGGTACAGCAGTCACAGCAACGATCTCTGTCACTGACAACTCACTGCAGTTCCAGATCGGACCAAACCAGAATCAGACGGCCAACATCGCGATTGATCGAATCAATCCTGTGGCTCTCGGCTTCGGTGTGACCGGCAATCAGTTCAACAATCTGAACGAAATTGACGTCACATCGACCAGCAAGGCCAACGATGCTCTGGGCGTAATCGATGCTGCCATCGACGATGTCACCAATCTCCGAGGTACACTTGGTGCCTTCCAGCAGAACACGCTGGAAGCAACTGCCAACAACCTGCGGGCGACACTGGAAAACACCGTCAACGCAGAATCTGTGATCCGAGATACTGACTTCGCTGAAGAGATCTCAGAGTTCACAAAGAATCAGGTTCTCGTTCAGGCCGGCACATCAGCACTGGGGAATGCAAACCAGATTCCTCAGCTGGTACTGTCACTGCTTGGATAAGAGCGGATTTGAAGACTTTGCCTCAAAGGTCCGATTCGCCGCCGGTCAATCCGGCAGCGGTCGGGCCTTTCGGCACTTAAGGAATACACGACATTTCAGGGCCATCCAACAGTCTAAGAGGTAGCGATAACAATCTGTTGACGCAGCATATCAAGACATCCCAGTCAGCCTGACAGCCACGTCTCGTAGTTCGGGACACCATGATGGATTGAGACCGCCGCGCCAGCCTGGGGGAGCTGGAGTAGAACAATGCCCATTACCATTGACGGACTCGTATCCGGTATCGATACAGAATCAATTGTTGAAGGTCTGCTTGAGATCCAGCAGCTTCAGGTTGATCGCATCGAACTCAAACGAGCAGAAATCCTGGAACAACAGGCGACCTTCGGGGCGCTGGAAGCAACGCTCGTCACACTTCGGTCAGACGTCTCACGTCTGGCTCGCGTTCAGAACAGTCCACTCAACGCCAACACCGTCTCGGTCAGTGATGAGAATGCACTCACGGCAACGGCCTCGACGTCTGCCGTTCCCGGAATCTACCGATTGACCGTCGACAGTGTCGCGCGTGCTCATCAGGTCGCATCACAGGGATTTGCAGACAGAGACTCAGAAATCAACACGGGGACACTTGAACTCAGAGTCGGCAGCGGAGAAGTCACCACTGTAACTGTGGATGCTTCCAACAACACGCTGGAAGGACTGGCAGAAACGATCAATGCTTCGGGAAGCGGAATCAATGCTTCCGTGATCCTGGACGCGTCCGGTGGCGCCACTCCATACCGACTGCTGCTCTCATCGAATGAAACCGGTACGGACAACGAAATCAGCGTTACCAACAACCTGACAACCGGTGGCGGAGATCAGCCCACGTTTGATTTTGGCAACCCGGTTCAGGCGGCTGCCGATGCTCAGGTTACGATTGGAAGCGGCCCTGGTGCAATTTCAGTGCAGAGCTCTACGAACCGATTCGACGATCTGATCGGCGGCGTGAGCATCGACCTGCTAAATGCGACCGATGGCAGCGAAGTGACCGTAACGGTGGCGCGGGACACTGCATCAGCTGTTGACGCAGTTGAATCGTTTGTCAACTCATTTAATTCGGTCCTTGGGTTCATTAGTGACCGGTCGCAGTTCAACGCGGATTCTGAAGAAGCGGGAATCCTGCTTGGTAACCGATCGGCCATCAACATTGAACAACAACTCCAATCAGTAATTGCGTCGATCGTCCCTGGTGTCGATTCCAGCCTAAATCGTCTGTCTGCCATTGGTGTGTCCGTGACCGACGCTGGTACACTCCAATTCAGTCGATCGACGGTGGAAAACGTGCTAAATGGCAACGTGGAAGGTGTCGGGCCCAGCGATGTCAAACGTCTGTTTGCACTGGATGCCACAAGTGATTCTCCCGGGATCAAGTTTGTTCTCGGAAGCAGTCGAACCCTTCCATCCGGCGACACTCCCTATCAGGTGGACATCACCCAGGCGGCAACACGAGCATCACTCACCGGCACCACGGATCTGACTGCCTCGACAGTCATAGACGGCAGCAATCGCACGATCGATCTCGAACTGGACGGGGCTACGGCGACTGTCACACTGAACGAAGGCACCTACACGCGGCAGGAACTTGCCGACCATGTCGAAGACATTATCAATGGTTCGTCTGAACTATCCGGTCGTTCCGTCAGTGTGACGCTGGAAGGAGACCAGCTTAAGATCACTTCCGACAGCTACGGTAACTCATCCAGTCTGCTGTTGTCCGGCGGGACTGCGTTGACGACACTCGGGTACGCCTCTGGTGCCGCGGAAGTGGGACGGGATGTTGCTGGTACCTTCATCGTAAACGGTGAGGTGGAAACTGCTGTTGGCAGTGGTCAGCTCCTGTCCGGCAATCCGGAAAACGCCAACACCGCTGACCTGCAGCTGCGGATCACACTACAGGAAAGTCAGGTCACTGGCGGCGTTGAAGGCGAACTGACAGTAACTCAGGGACTGGGAGCCACTCTCGACAAGATTCTGGATGGCTTCCTGGATCCGGTCGATGGACGCCTGCAGACCATTGATGATTCGTTCAACGAGGAACTCGAAAGCCTCCAGGTATCTCTGGACCGGCAGCAGGCGGTGTTCGACCGCCAGCAGGAAACGCTGATTCGAGAATTTACGGCACTCGAATCCGCACTCAGCCAACTCCAGTCTACAAGTAGCTTCGTCGCGTCACAGCTGGCCACACTTCAGTCAAGCCAGTAGTACATGACACTGGCAGGATAGAACAAGTCCGGCCGAACAATCCACCAGTCAACGACCTTCAGGGATGACACATGAACCCTCATCAACAATATCGTCGCAACTCCTCCTGGGGATGGACGCGGATCGATATGTTGCTTCATATCTACAACCATACAATCAACTCGCTGCACAACGGGGCAGACCTGCTGAAAGCTGGTGCCTCTCCCAACGAGATGGTTGCAGCACGGATGGATGCTCAGAAGAACATCCTGCTGATTAGTGACGGTCTCGCTGTCGAACAGGGAGGGACTCCGGTGCAGATCATGCGACTGTGCATCTACGCCCTGGATCAGATCCAGACCGACTCTCCCGAGGCCTGGGAGTCCGCCGCACAGGTACTGACAACGGTGCGTGAAGGATTCGAAGGGATTCAGGAAGCTGCTCGCGAAGCTGAACATGCCGGTGAAATCCCGGCCCTGAATCACTCGACCGGTTAGAGCATCGATTCCAGCAACAAGCGCATCTTGCGCAGTTCCAAAAGGCGTTCTTCTCCCGACATCGTTTCAGGCAGGAGATCGACAGCCAGCGAGCGATTGAATTGAAATGCTTCCAGCGAAGTCGTAATCCGATTGAAGTCCACTTCGCCAAGCCCGCATGACACCTGCAATTCCGTCGCAGATGAATCTCTCAAGTGGCAGTGCAATGTGTACTCGAAGACGGACTCCCACGATGCCTGAGCCGATTGGTAGACGTAGCAGGTCGGATCGAGCGTAATACCCAGTCCTTTGACGGACTGGCATAGCTCAGTCGCAGTCAGTGGATCCTCTGTCAGCAACCCGGCGCGTGTGACGATCGATAGTCGAATACTCGCATGATGGCAGATCGCATGACGGTCCTTCAGCCGATCGATCTCCGTATTAAATGGCGTGCCGACAGGAGATGCGGCGATCGTGATCTGAGCCACACGTAGCGCTCTGCAAAATTCAACAATCTGCCGGAAGTCGTCCAGAGGCAATTCCTGATCCAGAAAGACGGCCACCGGGCTGACTCGGCTGGAATCCCTCAACTCAGCTATTACAGAATCAGGCTCACGAATCACCTGAGTGGACTTCAGCTGGTTATAGTCATCGTTAATCCAGAGTTCGCACTTGTCGAACCCAAGATCCTGGAGTTGTGCACACGCCGCACCAGGTGACATTTCCCAAAGACTACGTGTTGAACCGGCAATCTGCACCGTTTTGGTCCTTCCTGTCGACCAGCCGTTCTGGCACTGCGGCACTTCCCCGACCGATGATTTGCCACAGCATGAATCTGCCGAACACCAATCCGTTGACTTAACCAAAAACTAACAATGAGTTTACGTCGAGGCGACATCGCGTCAGAGACTGCTCAACGCAGCAGGAACTCTAGGCGTCCTGCTCAGTTTCCGCAAGATCACACAAACTATCTGTTCCCCCATCTGTACGATTTGCAGGGATTTTGCATGATTGGAGGGTTCTGCTGCCGATAACGATACCTGAGTACACGTGCAAAACGCTTCATGGCGCAAACGGCAGACGATCAGCGGGGCTGAAGGAATCGTCTGCATCCAGAATATTCAGGAGGATGACATGTCTCGCCATTTGATGACGATGCTGCTTTCGGGGGCGATTGGAATTACAGTCACAGGCTGTGCAGCCACATCTCCTGTCATGCGAGCACAAAGCCCTCCGGCGCAACAAGTCTCAGCACAGCAGGTGGGCTGGGAACAGGGCTACGTCATGGACAACTGTCAGTCCTGCCAGGGAACGGGCGGAGGATACTCGTGCCATGATCCTAACCAGCTCATCAATCTGCCGTTTCATCCGGTCCACCGCAACTCGTACACCTACAATGCCCCTCGAGGCATGATGTACCCGCCAGCTCCGTCTCAGGCCGGCATCTATCAGTACCCCTACTACACCTTCAAGGGACCATCTGACTTCTTCATGAAGTAGATTCGCTGCCAGAACACCGAAGCATGCAAAGCCTCGCAGAGACTTCCCTGCGAGGCTTTTTCGTGCGCTGATCGACGGACAAAAATGCTCCACTTCCAATCCGAAATGTATCTGCCCAGACCGTGTCTTGACGCCCTGGTGATCAGGGAGTTCAGGTGATTCCGAAACACAACACGCCGGCATTGCTGCAACTCAGACAACTCGCATACGGCCCTTTGGAATCACATCCAGACCGCACTTTTGCCCAATCGCAATTTGCATCGGCCGCAGACTCCCGACAGGATATTGACGCTGTCTGCATCCAGATGCTTCCTGAGTTGCCACATCCTGCTGAATCAGTGCCGGAGACTACTGTGAAACGTTCTTACCTGCTGCTTTACCTCACCGTAATGACTTTTGTTCCATCCGCTTCCGCACAGGAGTGGAAGAGCGGTGTCGAGTGGCAGGAACCGCCTGTGGTCACACCTGGCAAACGAAATCATCACGCTCCATCAGATGCAATCATTCTGTTCGACGGAACGAATCTCGAAGAATGGGAAAACGGTGAACTGTGGAAGATAGAAGACGGCAACGCGATTCCAGAGCAAACTAATATCTACTCAAAGCGGCACTTCGGCGATATCCAGCTGCATGTCGAGTGGGCAGCTCCGAAGGAGATTGAAAGCAAAGGGCAGGGCCGAGGCAACAGCGGCATTTTTCTGATGGATCGGTATGAAGTTCAGGTGCTGGATTCCTACAAGAACGAAACCTACTTCGACGGACAGGCGGCAGGCATCTACAAACAGACTCCTCCAATGGTGAATGCAATGCGGCGACCAGGCGAATGGAACACCTATGACATCTTCTTCACCGCACCAAAGTTCAGGACCAATGGCGATCTCGAAACACCCGCCTATGTGACAGTCATGCACAATGGCGTGCTGGTTCAGAATCATTTTGAGATTCTTGGTCCGACCAACTACATCGCCGCACCACATTACGAAGCTCACGCAGAAGCAGCTCCCATTCGCATTCAGTTCCACGGGAACCCGGTTCGTTTCCGAAACATCTGGGTCCGTGAACTGAAACCGGCCATTGGCCGTCGCGTCAGTGCTCCCTTCAATAAGCCTGTGAAGATCGAGATTCGGTCCGTACCCGAGGATAACGAATCCGACGATGAGGACGAAGACGAGGCAGACGAAGATCATGAAGACGCAGAGGAACCGGAATCAGAAGAAGAACAGGACGAAGCTGATCCCGGGACAGAGGACGCTGAATAGACCTGCTGTGAGATTCGCGCCGGGTTGAATAGAAACCGAGATGCCAGTTCCGCTACGATTCGTGTCACAATTCCGGACTCAGGGAGGCGGCTTTTGTGCCAACGATCGACGCAGTGATTTTTGACTGTGATGGAACACTGGTTGACAGTGAACGTATCAGCATACGCGTTCTGCTGGACCTCGTTGCTGATCTCGGTCTGCCACTCCCGTTTGATGATGCCGTCCGTCGCTACTCGGGTAACGATCTCTCTGTCGTCTTCCGTGACATTGAAGGAAAACTTGGTCGCAGTCTGCCGGACGACTTCATGGATTGCTTTCGCATACGGCAGATTGAGGTACTGCGTGAGAAACTCCGACCGATCGACGGTGCCTCCGAACTTCTGTCCGCACTACATCTGCCGTCCTGTGTGGCATCCAATGCACCGGTCGACAAGATTCAGGTGTGCCTCGAAACCACTGGCCTCCACCATCACTTCGAAATCCATGAGATCTTCAGCGCCTATCAGATTCAGACATGGAAGCCGGAACCCGATCTGTTTCTGATGGCCGCAGAAGCCCTCGGAATTCGGCCCGAGAACTGTGCCGTGGTGGAAGACAGCACATTTGGCATCGAAGCAGGACTTGCCGCGGGGATGCAGGTATTTGCCTACGACCCGCACGGCAAACACGCCAACGATGAACGAATCACAGCTGCCCAGTCACTGCCGGAGCTGATCCCCGCATTTGGCTGCCCGGTCCCGTCATCACCGTAACACCAACAGCCACGCATCAATCGACGACTCCTTCGATCCTTCAGATCTCGCAGCGATCTGTGTAACATTCTTTGCAGGCGCCGATCCCAACACCGGGCGGCCCTACGTACCGCATTCTGTGGGCCCTATCGCTCCAGTCGTTTCTTAGTGAGAACAACATTGTCCCATCCTATTGGTGTCAAGAACATCGATCATGTGACGATCGTCGTCAGCAATCTGGAATCCAGTCGTACGTTCTATGTTGACCTGCTCGGTATGGAAGAGGTGGCACGTCCGGCCTTCTCGTTTCCCGGTGCCTGGTATCAGGCCGGAACCACACTTCTTCACCTGATAGAAGAACACGACCAAAGCGGTCTTGCAGGAACCGGAGTGGACAGAAGTCACAACAGCCGCTGCCATCACTTTGCATTTGAAGTCCCGGATGCAACAGCGGCAGCGGAGTTTCTCAAAAAACAGGGAATCAAGCTGGTACACGACGCCAAGCTGCGACCAGATGGAGCAGTACAGGTATTCCTGGCTGATCCCGACGGCCACATCATCGAACTCTGCACCTCCTCGACCGGCACACGCTGAGTTTGATAGAATGTCAGGTGCTTCAGGGAGAATGATAAATGCCCCGCGAATACGTTCTGACAATGACTGCTGCCAACCGATCCGGCATCCTGTCTGCGGTCACTCGAGCCATGTCAGAACTGGAAGGTGACCTGCGTGAACTCAGTCAAACGGTCGTTCGCGGCTACTTCACGATGATCTTCTCCGCTGAGTTCCCGGATACGCTTGACGCAGAAGTCATCCGCTCCCACATCGAAGACACGTGCCGCCCGTTCGGGATTGAAGTCGGATTGAAATGTCCGGCGACGGACGGGACTCCTGTTCCAACGACGGATGATACCGTCGTTCATACACTGCGAATCGGAGGGGACAACCGTCAAGGAGTGTTGCAGGAAATATCTTCAGCCATTTCCGTCCACAACGCTGACATCGTCGGAATGCGCGCGATACGAACGCGACAAAACGCAGGATTTGAGATGGTCATGAAAATCGCAGTCCCGCGTGACTATGATATCACTCAACTGGCACAGTCCATCGCCGGTCTCGCCTGTGATGGCGAGATTACAGTTGACGTGACCGATGTTGCGTAACAGCAGCCAGTCGTCCCGCTACCGGGGCACCGCACTGAATGTCAGCATCGTATGCGCACGCCATTCCTGATCCGGTTTCAAAACGATTGACGGGAACTTCGGCTGATTGACTGAGTCAGGACTGAACTGAGTCTCGAGGCACAACGCGCTTCGCAGCGGATAGGAGCGTTCGCCCTTTCCCTTCTGTCCCTTCAGAAAGTTGCCGGAATAGAGCTGAATCGCCGGTTGTGAAGTGCGGATCGTCAGGCGGCGGCCTGACCTCGGATCCGTCAGTACAGCGGCAAGTCGGATTGACGAATCTCCAGCTGGTTCGTTCAGGACAAAGTTGTGGTCATAGCCCAGAGCGGCCGTGTCGACGAGCTCCTGGATCCGGTCACCAATGACATGAGGTTCACGAAAATCCAGCGGAGTATCCGCGACAGGTGCGATTTCTCCCGTTGGAATCAACGTGTCGTCACTCGGCGTATAGCGATCTGCATTCAGTTGCAGCACATGCTCCAGAACGGTCTCACTTCCGGCACCTGACAGGTTAAAGTAAGCATGATTGGTCAGATTGACAGGCGTTGGCACATCAGTTGTCGCCAGATAGTCGATCTGCAGCTCGTTGGTCTGACGCATCAGACTGTAGGTTGTGCGAATGATGAGGTTTCCCGGATAGCCTTCTTCACCGTCAGGACTGCTGTAGCTGAATGCCACGCCCTGCTGTGTGTCTGTTTCAAACGGCTCAGCCTTCCAGAGGACTTTGTCAAGACTCCGAGTCGCTCCGCCATGTAGATGGTTCACGCCGTCATTGGCCGCAAGTTTGTACTCTTTACCGTTGAGCGTGAACCTGGCATTGGCGATACGATTGCAAACACGACCGGTAGTGCAGCCGAAATACTGATTGTCTTCCGACTCGTATCCTGAAACATCGTCAAACCCCAGAACAACGTCATCGATCGTTCCGCTGGCATCCGGAGCATACAATTCGACAAGAGTCGCCCCAAAGTCTGTCACACGCACCATCAGACCTGCCTCGGACGTGAGCGTGTAGATCGACGCTTCTTCCCCGGACTTGAGATGTCCAAAGGTCTCACCAACAGGAGGTGAGGCAACAACAGCACAGGAAAAAGTCACAAAGAACAGGCAGGTGTACACTCGAATCATGACTGGTCGCTCGTCTCAGGACAGGAAACACGAATTCTGTCGCTGATTATCATGGGAGACTCGACAGGAAGCAAGGAGCAGCCTGTAACCGCAGTTGAACGGCATTGTTCACTGACTGCCAACTGCGTTTGCGTTCTTTGCTGCGGCAGAACGTACAAATTGCATATGCAGGGTTAGCTTTGTTTGCAGCGTCTGAATGGCCGTCTGGATCTCATCACGTGCATCATGAATCAGGTTCTTCGACTCTCTCGGGTCATTCTGCAAGTCGTAGAATTCATCTCGTCCTGAATTGTGCAGATCGCGAATCAGCTTGTAGTGCGGTGTTCGGTAGCAGCGCAACGATGCCAGGGCATAGTGAATCATGTCGTACTCCGCGTACAGATCCTGATCCCAGTCAGTGACTGATTCACCTCGAAGTAAACGAAAGAGACTCCTGCCACGCCTGATGCCGGGGTTCGGGTCATCCACTCCGGCGATTTCCAGAATCGTGGGAAACAGATCAAGGCTGGTGGCAGTTTTAGCGATCGTCATCCCCGCAGGGATAACAGCTGGCCAGCGAACAACCATTGGAACACGAAGTGAATGGTCGTAAAGGTTCGGGCGATACTTGTCCGAGATCACTCGCGTGCCGTTGTGAGTTGGTCCTGGCGGTTTGGTGCGGGTCGCCCAAAAGCCGTTTCCTTTGTGCCAGATTCCATTGTGCCCCATGTTGTAACCATGGTCGGATGTGAAGATAATGACAGTACGTTCGGTAAGGTTCAGGCGATCCAGTTGAGCCAGAATCCGGCCAACGTTTCGGTCGACTCCTGTGGTGCTTGCAAGGTACTCACGCATCCGGCGTTTCATGGCGGAAATATCCAGATCCGGATACCGGGGGATCGTCGGATCCAGCTCTTCATAGGGCTCCCAGTCGGCTGGATCCACCGGTAGCCATTTGCCATGAGGCGCACGCGTATGCAGACACAGAAGGAACGGTGAGTCCGCTGCCGATACGACGAATTCAAGTGCGTGATCGGTAAGGATATCGGTCGTCAGTCCTCGGAACTGCCTGACTTCGCCGTCCTCTTCCAGATGAGGATCAACAGGGCTGGTACCTCCACCGGTCAGCCCCATGAAATAGTCGAAGCCGTGGTTTCGAGGATGGTTCTTCTCACACCCCGGAGCAGTCCAGTCGCCCACGTGCCACTTTCCCACGAGTCCTGTTCGATACCCGTTGCGTTGGAGTACCTCGACAAATGTTGTCGTACTATCCGGATCCATCGCCACTGCGCTGGCAGCATCGTACAGCCTGTGCCCTGGCTGAGGAATAAAGTCTTTGATTCCCAACTCACTCGCATAACGGCCGGTCGCTAACGCAGCTCGAGCCGGACTGCAAACCGGAGTCGTGCAGAAGAAATTGACAAGGGTTGCTCCGTCACGGGCAAGCTGATCCAGATGAGGAGTATGCGCACGGGGAACTTCCGGATACCGTCCGCTGTCAAACGCGTATCCGGCAGCCCAGGGTGCCTGGTCGTCCGTCAGGATGAATACAATGTTGGGACGGGAATCGTCGTCGCATTCTGATTCAGGCAGGCAAGGCAAGCTTGACGCTACCGCAATCAATACGAACCTGATGAATTCCAGGGATCCTTTCACCAGGTTTCTCCGACGTACCGCTACGACCTCTCGTCCGACTCCGCCTGCAAACGTAGGTTGCCACTACTTCTGCTGAGATGCCGCTGCCTTGTCCAACAGCTGCTGATCCCACTCACCTCCCGGTGACGAACTGAAAATCGTCGCGCTCAGCATAAACAGCCCGTACAAAACCCCGGCCAGGATGACTGAGTAACCAAGAGTCAGACCGGTCAAAGCAAGTTTTCGGCCATCCAGGTGTGTTTCACTGTTGTGAATCTCTGACAACGCCATGTGGCCAAAGATGATAGCGGGAATACTTCCAATCACAGGAACGAATGAACAGATCAAACTGTACAGTGCCTGGTTACACATCGGCGCATGTGAGCTGATATCAGCTTCTGTCGGCACACCACCGGGACCACTTTCTTCGCCGCCTCCGGCCACGGGGCTGTCTCCCCCCCCAGCCTTTTCATTGAACAGACCAGGAAACGCCTTGTCGGCTTTCTTCCATTCAGTCATTCCCGCCGTCCAGACGAGATCATCGGCAGTTAGAGTTCCGGTTTGCCGCGCATGTCGAATCACTTCGAACGATGCCGGACCGTATTGTTGACCATCATGACTGTAGAACCATCCCTGCGAATCATTTGTCCCGGGAGGTGCCGCTGCAGCTCCGCCAGCTGCTCCACCTTCGGCACCGTACCCGCCAGCTGCCGCTGTCTGCCGCGTCTTGCGTTCACCCTCGGCGCTGAACAGTTCAGGAAATTCCTCCGCCGACTGCCATTTCCTGCCATTCGTCGACACGCGATGTTGGCGGCCAAACCGTCCCTGTTTCGCCATATGACGAAGGCGGCTTACAGTAAACGGCCCCTGCTTCTTGCCACGAACCTGAATGTAAAAGGACTTACTCATGAGTTGACTGTCCCGCTGGAGCTGTGAGCGACACGATCCTGATGCACGTACGCTTCAATTGGAACAGCTCGACGCAATCCGCTGGTGTCGTCGGCTTGTTTTTCGGGAGGTGACAGCACCACCCATGCGAGGAGTCCGACCATCACCAGAAAGAACAAAACTCCGCCGACGATAGCGAGTGTTACCAACAGTTTCTTTCGAGCCACGTCTCGATTGTACTTCTCGAATCGTTCATCCATTAGTTCTTCCAGTTCTTCCGGCACACCACCTTCAAACTGCCGAGCTGTGTTTGCCAGCCGTTCCAGTTTCTGAATCGGAGCATCCCTGGCAATCGCCTTTTCCAAAGCTGCCACACTGTCCTGCCACGCCTTCTGTCCCGCGGCCTGATTGTTTTGCGCCGCAATCCAGCTCAGTGCCGGACGAACAACTTCGAGCAGGGGATCATCCTCCGGCAGCTCCGCCAGGGCGGCAAGTTCTTCCCAGCGATCGGCACACTCCTGAGTGCGAACCTGATCGGATTCCTGAAACGCTGAGTTGAGTTCCTCCGCAAGTTGTTTGACCTGCTTCCGAGCCTCATAGGCGCGCAGTCGAGTCGACATCGCCCGCGCTCTGCCGCGTAACGACTTGGGAGGTCGAGTTTTCCACGATGGGTCCGACAACTCTGCGTCGAACTCCAGAATCGCCTTTGTGTCTTTCCGCTGAAACGCTTCTTCCAGAGCCTCCTCAATCTGTGTCTGCCGAGCCAGTTCGTAGCTTTCCAGATCCTCAATCCAGTGTGCATTGTCGCTGTCCGTATCGACAAGCTCCCGAAGAATGACGATCCGATCTGACAGTGGACTGAGAGCCAGTGCATGAAGCCGGTGCAGCTTCAGCAGTCGGGCGACCGGTTGCTCTGCAGCGTAAGCATCATTCAGATCGGCTGCGATGCTAACGAGAAGCTCGGGAACCGGTGGCAATTCATACTGTGAGACATAGTCCGACCAGTATTCAGCCTCCGGGAAGTCGAGAATCGCTGTCAGGTCCAGCAGGTTTGGTTCGGTCTCACATTGCTGAATTGCTTCTGTTCTTAATCCGCGACCAAGCAGTTTGTCACACGCGCGAAGACGATCATTGACGTCTTTCACAAGTTTTGTGTATTCACTCGAGAGCGTTTCCATGTACTCCTGATCCGGATCATGGTCCCAGTTCAGCACGGCCTGAATCTGATCGATGACTGATTCGCATTCGTTCATTTTGCCACCCTTGTTGTCATCATTGTCACCTTCTGACCGTCCAGCATCAAATAGCCACTGACATGCAGTTGGGTGTTGCTGAGTTGCTCGTTCAGCCGTTCCAGTTTGCTAAGCTTCTCACTCTTTTGTCTGACGATCTCAACTAACTGATCGAGAGTCTCTCTCGACTTGCGTCTGTCTCTCACTGGCTGATTGTCGTAGTAGTCCGCCACGCCAGTGAGCACTGACTGCAATGCCTCTTCGCCCACTGTAACCTGCTTGTCCGGAGATCCGATTGTCGTGTTGTACTCATCCACCACGGGTTCGATAAACCGGGTCCGAAGCACATCCGACGACAGTCTACTGGTCAACTCCTGAATTGCCCACGGAACACTTCTGATCTCCCCAATCAGGCTGCCATCCCCCTGAATGAACCGACGCGCAAAATCTCGCTCTGATTCTTTGATGGGTTGCAGAAAGACTGCCGGAGTGAGATCAACAACAAACGACCGTTTGGAAGTCCCATCCGAATCTTCAATGACTCGGATCTCAACATCAATCTGTGCCAGATCGCGGTTGTGCTTCTGTGCAATACCACGAGATCTGCCCAACGGGGACTTGCCGAACATTCGCATAGTGGAAACCGCAAAATCATCGCGGATAGTGATGCGTGCGGAACTGGGCACCGTCAGCCCCGCCAATGCTGATTCCGGCCAATCAACTACGTTTCCATCTCCTGCTGACTGCAACTGCAGGTCGAACTGCATCACTCGACCTAAACGTTCGGTCACAAATTCAGGCAGATCATATGCCAGTGTCAGATCCGGATTGTTATCGGATAGCCTCAGTGACTGCGGTGGCCATTCGACCGCAGGACCGAGCGCAAAATAACGCTGCTCTGTCCCGTCATCAATTCGCAGTACGCAATGACTCAACTGTCTGCACTGCACTTCCGTTGCCTGAGCACTTCGATTGAATGACAGCTGTTTCTCATCGACCTGGAATATCCCCAGCACCGCAGGTTCTTCCACGCCACGACTCAACACTTCGACATTCCATGACCTGGCCGACTCTGGTGAGCCGCTAACAGCAGACAGCGTTACCTGCTCCGTAAAGAACTGGCGACTTCCCAACAGAGTGATTTCGCACTGGGCAGGATCAGTCACAGACAACAAAATCCTCGCTGCCCCTCCCGTCTCCGACAGGTCGAACACAGGCAGTGTTCCGGACGACTTGACAGGAAACGAACTCTCCACTGAATCATCCGTGGTCCTGCCCTCTTCCAGCGCGGAAGCGCCCTTGTCATCCAGCGGCGTTTCGTCCGTCTGAGTATCTTCTTCCAGATCCGGGACAACCGTTGTGTCATCCTGCTGCAGCGTGGGCGCGGGCTGCGAACCTCGGTTGGGCGCCAGCGAGCCCGAAAACCACGCCCCGGCCAAGAGTGCACCGGCTGCAGCCAGCGTGATTCCAAACCCGATCATAATCCCGATGTGAACGCGCGTGAGTTTCTTCTTCTTCCGGCGATGGGATTCCGGCAACTCCGGAATTCCCTGATACGGATCATAGCTGTCGAAATCCTGATTGGCATCTTCGGCAGCTGCAGCCACCTGCGGTCGCGGACTTCGAGTTGGCCAGGCCTTCCCCGAATTTCCAGGAAGAACGAACGCCTGCGAGGGATCTGACTCCTGCTTTCCGCTGCGTGCGAGATCTACCATATGCCCCCCGGACGCCCTGCCTGACAGATGCGCGAGGTCGATGATCGTCTCGGTCGGTTTTGCGCGAAGAGCCTCCGCCTGCTTCGTCCCGTCCAGAACAAATCTCCAGAGACAATCGCTGCCTGCCACCGCTTTGGTAAAATACGTGTTGAACGAAACATCCCAACGTTTCTGTGCTGGCAGCAAACACATCGATTCCACAACAAGTGCAAGCGTGTCCGTTCCCGCTCGAAAAATAACGGAAACCGGTTTCGGCCGGGAAACCATCGCTGACTCGGCCAGCACACCGGCCCATCCCGCATCCCCCGCAACGGACTTCCAGGTTAGACACGTTCCGGTCCCGGCGCGCTGAGCCGTAGGAAGCCGCCCCTGCGGCAACATCTTTGTCTTGCCGTCCCACTTTGTGATGCAGAAACCTCGCGACGCCAGAACCGCTGCCGGACCAGCCGGAACCAGTTCACTGGCTTCCAGCGCGACATGATGAGCCAGCTTGTTGGACCGCTGTGAATAATCGAACCCGGCGTCACAGACACGTGACAGGACGTGATAACTGTGACGTCCGACTTTGATCTGAAGATGAGAATAATTGACGGGTGCTTTAGGATCACCTGGTGAGAATGCGTGGCGGTACCCGCTGAGCATCTCCAGACGCTCCGCGAAATAGTCCGTGATTCCTTCGGTACTAATGACAGTGCAGAATCCTTTGCTCCCTGTCTTCAGTCCCTGCGGAGCGGACGTGTAGACGATCTCCTGACTCATACGTGCTCGTCCCTGGTCGCCTGCAGATCTTCCTTTCGTTTTCCGGAACCACCGTACGACGGAATCAGGCCAGGGACGGATCGGTGCAGGGCATACAACAGAGGGATCTCGGCCCAGACCGGTTTGATATCTTTAGGCCGAATCGCAAACTTCTTTTCGACACCGTCAACAAGTTCCGGACCGCGACCCAGTGCGCTCACAGGAATGTAGGTGACATCGGAAGAGAATCCGTCCGCCGCGCTAACAACTTCCGGTGCAAACTTCTGCATGATCTTTCTGATTTGCCCTGACATCGCAGTCAGCCGTTCCAGGTCCAGCGCGTGGCGGCCAGTCCGACTCTCACGCAGGTACCAGTCGGGCTGTAGTTCGTTCCCTCCGGTCAATGAATTCCAGGCATCGTGTTTTGTGACGACAATAATCAGAGGTCGCTTGTCCTTCTCCGTCTGACGGAGACCGGTTAACGACCGAATTCGACTTTCCGCCTCCAGCAGAATTCTGTCCTGTCGAAAGTTCCAGCCGTCCTGTCCCATCTGAGGGTCAGCGCTCTGCCCGGCACAGATGTCCCGGAACTCATGATGCTGTGTCGGATCAAACAGAAACAGCAATGCACGCGACACTGTCAGATGCTGAGTCCCGGGATTGTTCGACGATTCTTCCCCAGGCATGAAATGTTCACCCGCGTTGTCGTACAGGCAAAACGCCCGAGACAGTGAACGACCATGATGACTGAGCGGATGGTCCGGTTGAGGCTTCACCGAAAACACAAATGGTTTCGGGAACAGAACCGGCCGGCCACCGAGAACAACAGACTCATACAGGTCGCCTTCCTTCTCGGTCTTTGGGAGTGCCACCGGAACATCACGCTGGTTGTTCAGAAACAGGATCTCTTCGTACTGATTGAGCATCCTGTTCGCAGACGGATCGGCATCACCAAAGGCGATCTGAAAGTTTGCACTCAACGCCCGACGCAGCTGCCAGACAGCTGCCGCCAGGTAGTACGATTTGCCGGAACCAGGTGCGCCAAGGATCGAAAAGATCAGCGGGTCCAGTTCCAGGGAAGCGCGCACGACGGTCAAATGGCATCGAGGACACGCCAGTTGATGGCAGACTTCTCCCTTAATATCTAACGCGTGACCGGTTGCTGTCAGTCGAGTGGGCAGGAATCGACGCTGTCCGCGCGGAGTCACCACATCGTCGTCATCCAGATCAGGATGGGATGAGACCCACAGAGAATCCTCCGGAGGAAATTTATGCCAGCAGTGTGGACAAGTCGCTCTCGGCAGCAGGGACTGTGGACGACCAGGAAGTCGACGTTTCGCCATGACGGGCCCAAAATCTATGATTGTTCTTCAAACTGCCAGAAGGAATACGCTGCAATTGTCTGATTCCGACATCAGTAAAACACCGAGTACGATCAGAAACAACGACGATCAATTTCGACTCGCCCAGGGGAATCCCGGTGGACTGGCATATTACAATTCCTTATTTGACTGAGTATGACCAAACAGACTGATGCCGTCCAGTAATGGGGTCCAAACTGGTTCCGATGGGGTGACTTGCTGGCGATTTACGGGACGTTGGCTCTCTGGCCTCACCAAATCAGAATGCTCTCAGTGCCAAGACGTCAAAGCACTGCAAGAACATCGACCTCCAGCAAAAGCAGCGAAAGACTGACCGCATCCGGCTCAATTCCAAAGCAACGATGCACAGCTTCGCGATAGTCGAACAATTGTGAGCCGTAGTCCGACTTTTTCATTGCAATCCATTCATCTCTGTGACCACGCAGGCGGTCCGTCTTGAAGTCGATCACTTCCGCCCCAACCGGATGCCCGGATTCCTCCGCAATCACCAACCGGTCGATTGTTCCCTGCACGATGGTTCCCTCTGACCGATAAACAAACGGACGTTCGGTTTCGACTCGGAGTGACAGTTCGCTTTCTGCAATCCCAGGCAGCCGCGCGGCGAACCTCCCTCGCGCAGCATCTTCGGACAATGCTTCGAGTGTTGCTGATTGCTTCAGCATTTGAAGGAACTTATCAACAACTGATAACTTCCTGTCGTCCGTCGCCAGCGTGCTGAGTTCATTCCGATTCAGCACACTGAGCAACCTTTCCCTCGGCGGAACGGACGTCGAATCCAGCCAGCAAATCTGATCGAACAGGGCATGGATAAGTGTCCCTCGCGTTCGACCGTCGATCACATCTGACGGCGCATCCGATCGGTCTTCTGATTCGACACCAAACAACAGACGGCCAGTTGTATGTTGCGACGGTGTACGCCGCATCAGCCCTCGACGCCGCCCCGCCGCCATTGGTCGCAGTTTGATGCAACGATCGGAATCTGATGCACTGGAAGAAGCTACCACGACCTCTGCAACATCACCCGACAATTGTTCGTACCAGTCTGCATCTCCAGTAGACCAGATCTGCGTGCCGGCATCCAGTTCCACGTCGTCTGACAACGCCGCAGCAAGCAGTCCTGCCACAGTCTTGTGTGTCCCCTTCGTCTTTGCTGGAACCAAAAGATGCAGTGCATGAACAGCGCGCGTCAGAGTGACGTATAGCGTGCTCAAGGAACCTCGCACTGCATCCGATGTTGTCTGCCGGAATGCAGCCTGCAGACGTTCCGGGAGAATCTGACGCAGATCCTTATCGAGCCACACACAAACGTCTTCCGGAGGTGCTCCCTGTGGACCACCGGTCGCTACAGCAGGCGCCTTCATCAACTTGCCTGTGAGTTCCGGGGCCACCACGATATCGAATTCCAGGCCTTTGCTTTGATGCACCGTCATCACGCGCACCGATGCCACTGCCGTGCGGCTGAATCGAGCTGACTCCAGCAGAGTCACAAAGTCGGCGGGATTGAGCGACGGTGTAAGATCGTATCGACGGCCCTCCGCGACAACCTGCTGCAAACGCAGGTCGTCTCGAGGTGTACACCAATCGGCAATCGATTCCGCCACCCATTGCAGCGTTGCTCCATAGCCGCCATCAACGAGGCGACGACGAATCTGCAAGGCGACCTTCGATGCTGTTTCGTCATCAGTCCAGTCGCTCAGTCCAACCACTTCACCAAGCGGAGACTGAGAAACATGAAACCGTGAGACCATGCACCCAGGATGACTCGCCAGGTACAGCAGTGAAACCACCGCCAGAACTGCGGGACTGTCTGTCGGCGGAGTCCCCCCCTCTTCACTGGCGGACACGTGAAGAGCCGTCAACTGATGAACAAGCTGTGCAACTCCTTTGTTCGTCCGCATCAGGACACCGATCGTCTTGCCAGGACATCGCTGGTGGATCTCACGAATCTGTTCGGCCACCCACACGGTGTACTGAGACTTTGTGTCCGTATCTTCCGCATCATCCACTTCCGGAGCCGTCCGGAACTCAGCGAATCCCGGCAGGTCCTTGTTGAACGTCGTGTGGGTCGGAAAACCGTCGCTCCAGTCGAAACAAGCCGGGCCGTACTCATCGAGACTGGGGTGCAGATGCAGTTGACTGAATACATGATTCACAGTGTCGATCACTGCTGGCGCAGACCGGCGGCTTTCATGCATGTTGTCTTCAGAGATCACGGGCACTGCAGCTTTCAGTTCGTCCATGATCTCAGCCACACCGCCGCGCCATCCGTAAATCGCCTGCTTCGTATCCCCCACACAAAAGATGGTCGATCGTTCGTCAGGCGAAGCGTTCACAATTGATTCCACCAAGCGACGCAGAACGTACCACTGATCAAGTGACGTGTCCTGGAATTCGTCCAGCAGAAGATGCTTCAGGACGCTGTCCAGACGATAGTTGACTCGATGACCGTCCATCGACCGCGACGACTGAGCCAGCAGGCGAGTAATTTCATTGAATCGCGTGAACCCCGTTCCTCGCCGTAGCTGACGATACGCTTCATCAAACCGAGCAATCAGCCTCCACCCGGCCTGATTCCGATGAGCCACCTGATTGAGGATCTCCGCGCGAGCGTGTCTCACCAGTGGCTCATAGCCGGCAACGAGTTCCTCAGGAATGACCTGCTGACCAAACTTCGGCTTCCCCTTCGCCACATTGCCCGACACACCTTTGGTCAGAAACTCAGTCCAGGCTTCGTCCTGAAAACGTCGAAGATCGGCCTCTCGCGTCTTTGGCAACTGTTTGCCTGGCAGTGCAATCGCCCTCAGTTCCTGTTCAAACATCCGCAGGTCGTCGTCACTCAACCCCGTCGTTCGAGGAATTCGATCCCAGGCTTCTGAATTCGTTTGCAGGAAAACTTCGTAGTAGCCGTCAATCGCATCATCAATCAACGAGCGGACGCTTCGCCGACTGCGCCCCTTTGCCAGCATCTGCATCAACTGACGAGCGTCATGAGTTTCCTGTTCAGCAAGAACAGCTTCGACAGCCTGCTGCCGCAATAATTCGTCCGTATGATCGTCCACGATCGTCCAACCGGGAGCGAGTCCCAGTTCCAGTGTGAGACTGCGCGCGACCCGCTGAAAAAAACTGTCCAGAGTTGACACTCTCAGACGATGCAGTTGCCGTGTCAGATCTCGCAGCACCGTTTCCGCCGCTCCCTGCGTCACCGACAATGGAGCCATCGCTTCCGCCAGTTGACCGCAGGCCGCCGGGTCTTCGCACGCTTCTGCCAGTCGGATGAGCACTCGGCCAAGGATTTCCCCGGCGGCTTTCCGAGTAAACGTCGTTGCCAGAATCGTCTCTGGTTTCGCCCCTTCAAATAACTGGCGAAGAAAATGGCCGGACAGTCGCCAGGTCTTGCCGCTGCCTGCTGAAGCTCGGATAAGTTGATGCATGATTGTAAACGTTTCGTCTGACAAACAATCCGGCGGTCCGCCAATTCCGCTGCGCCAGGATTCTGATGATTAAGGTGCAGCGACTCCCGATCGTCCTGTCCATTCCCCGATCCACGGCATCGCTCGATCGACGACAGTGTCCTGACAAATGCGTGAGAAATCGTCGGCAAAGGTTCCCGCCGACGACCGCACGAAACCGACTTCCAGATCAAGAATCTGAGCCGCCACTTCACGTGCCTTTTCGTCTGCCGCCTCCAGTTCCTCCGGCGTCCAGCGCGCAATCGCTGCACCGACCGACTTAAGGTCCCCAGGCAGATGAACATACCCCAACTGAATCTTGCCCGTCAGATCGAGTGACCGCACCAGAAGCCGATATAACGGAAGCTGGAGATCCACCCACTCGCCCTTGCGACGATGAATCTGATCCGGCTTCTTCGCATTCTCGCTGGTCTTGTAATCCAGCACTCTCCATTCTCCCGTCTGTTTGTTGTGATCGATCCGGTCCACTCGGCCACTGATCTTTAGTTCACGTCCCTTTGCATCTTCAAACGGGCACTCCAGTGCCTCCTCCGAATGAACAATCACCCAACCGTCTTTCACCTGAGCCGCCTGCCAGACCGCAAACGCGGACAGACGCTCTTCCATCATCTGCAACTGGACAGATACAGTGGCCGACCGCTTCAGCCCGAACTCATTGATCGATTCCTGACGAAACAGCTCCAGCAACTCCGATGCAACAGCCTCGGGTTCGCTCGCCCGCACATAGTCCGACTCTGCAAACCGATTCAGCACCGAGTGCATGACCGTTCCAAACACACGAGCATCCATTTCCTTTGGACGGTCCGGAATCGGACTGAGCTTCAGCTCCCGCTGCAGGGTGTACCGATACGGACAATCAATGAAGTCACGAAAATGAGTCACTGGAATATGATCCGGCACGTTGCGAACCCCGACCGGAGCCGGCACTGCAAAGCCTTCCAACGAAGAGACTCTGGAATCGGCAATTGTCTCCACGTCTCTCGCAAGCATCGGATCAACCGCCGCGGAACGTTCCCGGTAAAACTCAATCACCCGCTGAGGAATCTCATTCGGGTCACCGGCAAACCATAACCGGCTGGGATTGAGAGGATCACCCTGGCTGTCACGGCGTCCGGCAATCAGCCGCAACTCATTACGGCTATGCAGCAACGTTTCCAGTGCCCACGCATCTCTCGCGTATCGCCGAATGTTGTCGGTCACTCCCAACTCAGTACGAACACTGTTCGGCAGAAATACATCCGATGAAGCCGACTGAGGAATTCGCCCCTCATTGAATCCCGCCACCGCCACAATCGGGCTGTCGTCCAGAGGCAACTCGAGCCAGCCCATCAGATCGATGGCCAACTCGTCCACAGGTGTCGCGACGTTCCGGTCGGCAATCTGCATCAACAACACTGGAAGTGCCTGCGCTGCCGTACACGTTGGCATCACGGTACCAGGAATCTCCGACAACGATTCACTCAGCTCGCGCAGAGCCTTCACACAGGCTGACATCGAATCATCTGATCGCGAGTCGCTTCCTGTTTCATAGTCCGAGTACACCGCACGAAGTAAGCGCAGACTTCCTGTCGCCCATTCATCCAGAGGCCGACGTCTCATCAATGCCTGATGAATCGTCGAAATATCAGATTCGCCGTCTCCTTCAAACAACGATTTTTGCCTCGCATCAATCGGCCGGCGCTTTGGACTGGCCTTGGGCTGCTTCGTTGACGTTGCCAGTTCCGCCAGCAGCAACTCGACAGCTCGACAGATTCCACCAACAATCGCACTGCGCGCCGCCGGCCCCAGCAACTTGCCGGGAAACGGCTGAAGATGACGTGCCAGATACTCATCCAGTTCGGTCATCCAGGTGGTCGTTTCCAAACCTCGAGACAACAACTGTTTCTCCACAAACGCACCGACATCCGGATGACGAACCAGATCCGACAGACTCACAAAATCGGGTGGCTGACCTGCCTGTCCTGTTGCCAGATGAGTGGCCACCGCTTCCAGTAAACGCCAAGGTCGAGAACTTCGAATCGTCGATGCAATCGGCCAGCGTCCGTTGGCCCCGGCATTCTGAAGCGATTGTTCAATTACCGGCACCATCGAATCGTCTGCAACACCGATTGCAATGTCATCGGCACGAGGAGCTTCCGGCAGACCTGCCAGGTAATTCACTACCGAGTCCGCCTGGTCCTGTGGTGAATCACCGACGACAGTGACTGAACTCGGAACATCAATGCGACGCTCCTGCCATGATTCCGGCTTCAGACATCCGAATTCATCGAACGTATCCGCAATCGACTCCGGAGCGTAAACGAGCGCCGTTACACGATCGCTGACCTGCATCAGCATCTTCCTGACGATCCCATTCATATCGACGGTGCCGATCAGAACGATGTCGTGATTCGTCGCGCATTCATCCTGGTCGACAGCGATCAACCTCGCCGTCTGCCGGTCCCAAATCTCCAGGGTGTCCATCTGCCAAAGGTATTCAGACTGAATCCGACGCAAAGCCTTCCAGCGCGCCGCTTCATCGCGCGCCCCGCTCTTTGACACGGCTTTGAACACATCGTCAAAATCGAGTCCTTCCGCCGCCAGTTCATCGTGCTGCCGCCGCAGCGAATCACACAACCGAATCCACGCAGTCAAAGACGATTCGGGAGGCAGATTGGGAATCGCCGACTGGATCTCGCCGCGCGGCACAACGCTGATCGCCTTCTTCCAGACCAGTAACTGAGTCAACTCATCCGCCAACCCGAGTTGCTGTTCATACAGGAGTTCAGGGAAGTCTTGAAACGTCACCATTCGAGGTGGAAACAAAGCAGGGAAGTCTTCCTCTGCGTGCTCTACGAGCAATTCCAGCATCCGACGAGCGGCACGGCGACCGGGAAACACCAGGATCACATTCGACAGGTCCAGTTCGCCACCATTCGCATACGTGCGAATCAGAATTTCGGCGGCCTGCGGCAGAGCAGGGCGGTCCCATCCCAGAAAATGTCGTGTAATCGCCATGTCGCTTCCGTTCGTTATTGCCGTCCGCATGCGGCAACCTGCTTTTTGCGCCGTCAGATGTCATCTCGTTTGAGATCCAACAGCAGTCACGTATTGTAGACAGCCACCGCCGGAATCTGAATCCAGTCAACCGGCCCACGTTGGATGTAGTTACGCAATGCGGTTTGTCTGAAGTAGGTGCCGGCGGCTCGACGGCACCAACGCGGCCAGTGACGCGGAACCTGATTTCACAATCAACCGTGACGACCCGGCTGACGTTCTTTGAAGAAGACCAGCTATTCAAACCAAACGACATGGTGTGCCACTGGCTCCGCCAGTGCGAATAAGAAACGCTGGCACAGCCAGTGCCACACACGGAAGCAATTACAACGAATTCAAAAACTCATGACACATCGCATTGTCCTGGCCAGCCGCAACGCAAAGAAGGCTGGCGAAATTTCTGAACTCCTCGCCCCTCATGGCTTTGAAGTTGTACCAGTGACCGACTTTCCCGAGGTCCCGGATGTCGTCGAAGACGGCGACACGTTTGCCGCCAACGCGGCCAAAAAGGCAACTGAAGTCGCCGTTGCACTCAACCAATGGGTCATTGGAGAAGACAGCGGCCTGTGCGTGGATGCACTCAAAGGAGCTCCCGGCATCTATTCAGCCCGTTACTCGGGTGAACACGGAGACGATGAAGCAAACAACGACAAGCTGCTCCAGGAACTGGGTGACACCGCCGATCCGCAGCGAGGAGCGGGCTACGTGTGCAGCGTGGCATTGTCCGATCCAACCGGGCAGGTGAAGGTGGCCGTGGAAGGGACCTGTCGAGGCAGAATCGTGCGAGAACGACGAGGTACCGGAGGATTCGGCTATGACCCGTTATTCCTCATCCGCGAATATCACCGGACATTTGGGGAACTGAGTCCGGTGGTCAAGCAACAACTCAGTCACCGCGCCCGCGCATTCTCACGTTTCATTCCGCAGCTTCTCAACATCTCGGGCGAGTTTACCGACTGAATCGAGTCTGCTTTGATCTGCACGAGAATTCCGGCAAACGCAGGCTTGTCCATGATCGAGTTCCCGGTTAGAGTCCTCCTCCCCGCACCCCTAGCTCAACTGGATAGAGCATCGGTCTACGGAACCGAAGGTTAGAGGTTCGAATCCTCTGGGGTGTACTCAAGCCGTCCTCGTGACGGCTTTTTTGCTGCGCCGATAGATACAGCCCAAACAAAGTTCCAATTGGCATCTCATTTCTTCTCACAAACCATTCTGCTCCGGTGCCCGCATCAGGAGTGTTGTTGCGGTGCCAGCCGGTCTCATGGTCTCAGTTCAGCATGATGCCTCGTGGGTTAAACTACTCATCGGAAATCACCGTCCTCGCCACGACGTTTGGAAACTCCCTGAGCCGATAGCACGTCATTGCCACCTGAGCGTTGTCTGCGTTTCCGCACGCCAGCACTTCAACTGGTTCGAGCATCTGGTCATCGACTTCATCAGATTTGACCACGTCAGGGATTGTGCCGGTGCGTGCATCACTGCCTGTTGTCTCAACAGGTCTGTACCGATCCATGTAGACAACAATTTCGGTCGCTCTGCCCTGGAAGCCGGGCTGATTGTCATCGGATGAGGAATCATCACGAGACAGTAATTCCAGTAAGACCACATACTGAGGACCAATCACTGTTGTTGCAGCACGGAATTGGCCAAAGCGCCAGACTCCGCAGTCGGCAACCGTGTTCTTCACGACGTCTACCACGTAGTAAACACCGTCGAAACCGCAATCCGGATTATAGACATAGAACTCTCGATACACGCCCTGCTGTCTGCCATGCAGTCCCTGCAGCCCTCCTTCGCAGTTGTGTTCGTAGACACCGGCAAACGCTCTGGCGACGTCCTTTTCACTCATTCCTTCCGGATAATGTGAAGCTGTCCCGCCGGTGCTTATCCAGTAAACAGTAACGGCGACAAGACACGCAGCACATACACCTGCCAGCACATAAGCAGTACGACGTGTCAGGTGAATCGGTCTTGCCAAACGTAACTTTGTTCCGGAAGCGGGCGGCAATGGTGGTGGGGCACTGCCCACTGGTGACGGCGACGTCGGAATCGACCCGACCAGATGATCGATCGATTCAGCTCGCGACCGAACGGCCGGATGTGTGATGCTTTCATGGCTGACGTCCTGCAGATTGTCAGGAACACTTCTGTCGGTGGGATATCGGCTTTTCTGTTTCACAACAGACGAGTCGGTTCCTGGCAGACGTTGATTCGTTCCAACATTCAAAGTGCCTGATCCGTTAAGGCGAAAGACTTTTCTACACCCCGGACATCGGGCCTTTTTGCCCATGCTTTCTTCCGGCACCCCGAGCTTCTTTCCGCATGACGGACACTTAATTCTGATAGTCACACTGTACCTCAATCGAATGGCTCTCGTGGATCATCACCTCGTTTACACAGCTCACAGAGCGGCGTTAGAAGTTGACAACCTCACCTCCTGCGCGCGTGTGCAGAGCCTGCCATATGCCAATTTGATCCTTTACCGTTGAGAGTACATGTGCCTTTTCCCAATACGAGTCAATGTTGTTGCTGACAAACTGCACTGACCCATCGCAGAGCAGCACATTAACTCCATTTGGATGAAGACTACGTGATGTGGCTTGATTCGTCACATTAATTGCCTGCTGGTAACAAGTCATAGACCGCAGGGCGAACGGCATGGTGTCGGGCGGATATGGAATCCAAAGCCCAGCTGCTTGACACGTTTCGATGTCATCACCACCTCCTTCCACGTGATTGGCATTGGGACCAGCGTCGCCGTGCGTCATTGCTCCGGTACCCGCAGCGCCTATTCCTGGCATAGCCCAACAGCCCCGAATATCTATATCGTTAACACCTGCACGTAACTCATCTACACCAATTGTATTCGACGTACCATCTGTGATATCGCGTATGCGAACACAGAAGTTGACACCCCCAATTCCGCCCACTGGCTTGCGAGCGTCTTCATCCCAATAAGGTCCACCGAGAAGCGACAGCGACCATGCGGCGGTGTTCATCCCATAATTCCCACGAGCCCAATCGCCGCTGCCAAGCGAACATGGCGTATCAGTGTAGGTATCGGTTGGACAGATGAACGTAGTCACTCTCACGGATCGACCTGGATTTGAGTCTGCCGAGGCACTGAAATCCCACTCGTTGTATAGCGGAGCCTGATCGAGATAGGGCAAGAGCATGACCAGCCAGTTCGCACGCTTGGGAGCCGATTCAGCAATTCGCATGTAATTTGTGCCGAAGGCATCATCATTCACAAAGAACGGTGGAAACATGCGATTCACATCATGGTAGTTGTGAAGCGCGATGCCAATTTGCTTCATGTTGTTTCGACATTGTGTTCGTCGAGCTGCTTCACGAGCCTGTTGAACGGCTGGCAGCAGTAAAGCCATTAGAATGGCGATGATCGCAATCACGACCAGAAGTTCGATGAGTGTAAATCCACGTTGTGAGCGTTTCATAACGCTGGCCCTTTCCGGAGTTAGTTGGGAGTTGCTGATTTTGTCTGTTCCGCATTCAGAATTGTGGATCGTGGTGGGATCATGACTCGAAATCCCACATGGCGATGCCGGAACGCCCCTGGAGCTTCAAGAGAAGAATTGTGCGCAGTCGCTCTCCGAGTGGTTTCAGCCTGAACCTGAAACACATTTGGAGCCGTGAATTTCGGGGACGGTGTCGTACGACCAAGTTGCGCAAAATGAAGAGGCCCCTCATCTGCACTCACTGAGTAGCGAACCTGGAACGATTTGTGCCCCGCGACCAATGCCGTGATATCGACGCGAGATTCATGATATCCCCGGCCCGTACTGGAATACGCTTCAGTCCATGAGGTGGGATTCGGTTCCGTGGCAATACTGATCTGACACCGTGCGGTCTGTGAAAACAAATGAAAACAGTTTTTCACAGAAGCCCGCAACAGCGGTGATTCAAATTGATACCGGTAGATGACGTAACCGGCCTCGCCCTCCCGTAATGGACACAGATACTTCGTGACTTCATCCGGTTCGACATGCAGCCGGAGTCCAACCACCGAATCGAAATGGCTGTTCACGTCGTGATTCATATCAGCCGCATGCAGGAAGATCGCCGGAGTCGCTCCTGGCTGAATAAACCATACAGGCAGATGAACTTTCTGAGACCAATGCCGCACGTCAATCAATCCAGTGGGTGGTGAATGAGCGGGGGCAGTTGTTGTTGTCCATTCCCAGGCGTTGCTGATGACGCCGGTAAACATCCCGGCATGATCTTTCTGCAGGATCGGCGACAGACTGTGCTGTAATCCTTCCGAATCTGATGACCGCTGTCGCATTTCATCTGACACGGTTGCCAACGCAGGCAGATCCGGAATCTGATATACGAGGCCGCGAGGATCCTTGGAATTCCCTACGGAAAGTGGGCGCTCAGTTAAGTGTGTTATAGTACGCACAAGGAGTGTCTGCGATGTCAGGAAAATCAGGAAAGCGTGAACGTCGTGTTTACGGGGACGAGTTTCGTC
>Ga0180430_10000195_pt1 | contig 69407 bp, 59 predicted proteins | sample SS_ome_9_FD_132999 | JGI IMG/M metagenome (GOLD analysis project Ga0180430, IMG submission 132999) | Hypersaline lake sediment archaeal communities from the Salton Sea, California, USA - SS_1_S_2 metaG | ecosystem: Environmental > Aquatic > Non-marine Saline and Alkaline > Hypersaline >...
CTCGGGAGACGATCACGAAATCGTTAAGATCCCAGGGATTTTGGGTGGGATTGGCGTCAAACGCACCGGCTTCGAATTGAACGCCATGGATATCGAAGCGCTCAGCAAGTTCGCGTTGCCACTGGGGCCGTAGATTCGCCGGCGTAACAATAAGCACGCGGTCTGCTGCGCGCCTCAGCATTAGCTCCTTGATGTACAGACCAGCCATGATCGTTTTCCCGGCTCCGGGGTCGTCCGCGAGAAGGAAGCGCAGCGCTGGCTCCTCCAGAAAGCATCCGTAGACCGCATCGAGCTGGTGCGGCAGCGGAGAGATATTCGATACCGCCAGGCCAGCCATATCGTGGCGGAAGGCGGTCTGTATTCGCAGCGCCTCTAGACCCAAGCGGAACGCCCGAGCATCTCCCGTGAACATCGGTGCATCGAAGCCAGCGACGACTTCTAATTGGTCGATCTCGTCCTCGGCAAGCGTGATGTCCCCAAGTGCACCAGTCGAGGTGCGATAGACGAACTCCCAGTAGGAACCCTGCTTCACCTGGACCAGTTCGACATCATCGACATCGCCAGGAAAGCGGACCCTCGCGCCTTGAACTAGCCGAGTTGGATCTACCACGAGAGTGCTCCCGCCCGCCTGCACCGAGCCCCTCGCTTGCCGTTCATCTCGACGGCCCCCCTCCGGTCTTCTTCGTCAGCGAACTATGCCGCTAGTCGGACCATCGAAACAGATATTGATGTCCCGCCAACGGAAGCATGGGGGACTTCGCCAAAAAACTCCCCCGTATCCCCGTCCGCCGGTCCTACGCGACCGCAGCCCACCAAACACAAAGGTCACGACCTCTTTCGAGTTCGTGACCTAAGTGCTCGCAGTTTGTGGAACCGCTCAAAGTGGGCGAAGGGGGACTTGAACCCCCACGTCCCGAAGGACACTGGCACCTGAAGCCAGCGCGTCTGCCATTCCGCCACTCGCCCGGACGACCGCCGGAGCCTATCACGGCGGCGGGCCCGCTCCCCAACCCAATACCGTGCCGTCTCGACCCGAAACCGACACCGGCGAACCCACTGTGAGCTGGACAAATACAATTCCCGATCGCCGCCTGCTGCCCGAATACCCCTCCCGGCCGATAGCATGGGGCAAACGGCGCAGATCGCGTAGCGCCGGAGCAATCGAGGTAGGCGGTCCGATGGGCAACCAGAAGGGTCTGGTCCGACGCATCGAGCGCAAGCTCGAAGACAGCGTTGGGGATGCCTTCGCCCGCGTCTTCGGTGGACCCATCGTGCCCGCCGAGGTCGAGTCACTGTTGCGGCAGGAGGCCTCCGACGGTGTCCGCGCGCTGCCCGATGAGCGGTTTTTGGCTCCCAACGATTACGTCATTACCCTCGGTGCGTCCGACTTCCAGAAGGTAAGCGCTGATTGGGAATGCACCGCCGACGTTTTTGCCCGGCACCTCGCTCAGTACATCCACGACCAAGGGTGGCAGACCTACGGTGCGGTGGTGGTCCGGTTCGAGCAGGCTGAGGCCCTGCGCACCGGCCAATACCGAGCCCGAGCGGTCGTCAACCCCGACGCCGACCCCCGCCCGTCTGCTTCCGCACCCGGCCCAGCAGAATCTACCCATGCGTACACCGCAGAACCAGGAGTGCCAGCGATGACCGACCAGCCGAGCCACCGCGCCCACGGCCGCCACGGCGACGAGCCCCACGACGAGCAGTACGGTCGGGCCCCGGAAGATGCCCGTCCCGGCGCTCCGGAGCAGCAGCGGCCCCCGTACCCGCCGGAGCCCGGCTACCCGCCCCGGCAGGGCTACCCCGAGCAGGGCGGCTACCCGGAGCACGGCTACGGCTACGAGCCGCGTCCTCCCGCCGGCCCTCCGCCGTACGGCCCGGGTTATGACCAGGGCTACCGGCCGGCCCCGCAGGGCTACGGCCCCCCACCGGGTGGACAGCCGCCGTACGGCCCGCCGCCTGGTTACGGACCCCCGCAGGCCGATTACGACTACGGGCGCCAGGCGCCGGGACGGCACGAGGAGCAGGGATACGGCCGCTACGAGCCGCAGCCCGGATACCCGCCACCCGGCTATCCCCAACCCGGTTACAACACCCCCTACGGTCGGCCGGACTACGGGCAGCCCGACTACAGCCAGCCGGATTACGGGCGTCACGAGCAGGGCGGCTACCCGCCCGCGGCTCCTGCCGCACCGGACTACGACTACGGGCAACACGGCGGCCAACAGGGCGGCCAGCATCCGGGTTACGGCGGCTACCCGCCCCCGGCCGCGCCCGCGGCAGGGGAGTACGCCTCGGCCGGAGCCGTCACCCTGCAACTCGATGACGGCAGCGGTCGGACCTATCAACTGCGCGAAGGGGCGAATGTCATCGGCCGCGGCCAGGACGCCCAGTTCCGGCTCCCCGACACCGGGGTTTCACGCCGGCATGCGGAAATCCGCTGGGACGGGCAGGTGGCCCTGCTGCAGGACCTGAATTCGACTAACGGGACGACGGTCAACAACGCGCCGGTGCAGGAGTGGCAACTGGCCGACGGCGACGTCATCCGGCTCGGGCACTCCGAGATCGTCGTTCGGGTTCACTGAGACCGGGACCGAGGCCGCTCGGATACCGACGCGGGCCGAGCCTGGTGACTTCAGCCTCACGCGCTCGGACGTCCAAGTACCCTGTGACGTTGCCGAACTCGGCAACGCGGGCGACAGGAGAGCGGAGGGACGCTGCATGCAGGGCTTAGTGCTGCAGCTGACACGTGCCGGTTTCTTGTTGCTTCTGTGGTTGTTCATCTGGTCGGTGCTGCGGGTACTGCGGACCGATATCTACGCACCTACCGGGGCGATGATGGTCCGCCGGGGGCTGGCGCTGCGCGGCGGGCGGTCACCGGTGAGGCATAACCGCACCGCGGCCCGCTATCTGGTGGTCACCGAGGGCGCCCTGGCCGGCACCCGAATCAGTCTGGGATCCCAACCCGTTCTGCTCGGCCGGGCCGACGACTCGACCCTGGTGCTCACCGACGACTACGCCTCCACCCGACACGCCCGGTTATCGCCGCGCGGACCGGATTGGTTTGTCGAGGATCTCGGATCCACCAATGGCACCTACCTGGACCGCTCGAAGGTAACCACCGCGGTGCGGGTTCCGATCGGCACGCCGGTGCATGTCGGCAAGACGGTGATCGAGTTGCGCCCGTGACCCTCGCCCTGCGCTATGCCGCCCGCAGCGACCGTGGTCTGGTCCGCGCGAACAACGAGGACTCGGTCTACGCCGGCGCGCGCCTGCTGGCGCTCGCCGACGGGATGGGCGGGCACGCCGCCGGTGAGGTCGCCTCCCAGCTGATGATCGCCGCACTCGCCCACCTCGATGATGACGAGCCCGGCGGCGACCTGCTCGGCAAACTGGAACAGGCGGTCTACGAGGGTAATTCAGCCATCGCCGAGCAGGTCGAGATGAACCCCGACCTCGACGGGATGGGTACGACGCTCACCGCGATCCTGTTCGCCGGCGACCGGCTCGGCATGGTGCACATCGGCGACTCCCGCGGCTACCTTCTGCGCGACGGTGAACTCGCTCAGATCACCAAGGACGACACCTTCGTCCAGACCCTGGTGGACGAGGGCCGGATCACCGCCGACGAGGCCCATAGCCACCCGCAGCGATCGTTGATCATGCGGGCACTGACCGGGCAGGAGGTCGAGCCCACGCTGGTCATTCGCGAAGCTCGGGAGGGCGACCGCTACCTGCTCTGTTCGGACGGCCTGTCCGACCCGGTCAGCCAGGAGACCATCCTGGAAGCGCTGAAGGTTCCCGAGGTCGCCGACAGTGCCGACCGGCTCATCGAGCTAGCGCTGCGCGGCGGTGGTCCGGATAACGTCACGGTGGTGGTGGCCGATGTCGTCGACCATGACTACGCCGGCCAGACCCAGCCCATCATCGCCGGTGCTGTCTCCACCGATGACGACCGCAGCCTGGCCCCGCCCAACACGGCCGCCGGCCGGGCCGCCGCTATCGCGCCCCGTCAACCCGTCGAAAAGAAGGTCGTACCCGAACCGGACCCGCCGCCGAAACCGAAGTCCCGCGTCCGAATGCTGATCATCGCGGCGCTGGTCGCGCTACTGGGGTTGGCCGGTCTGGGCATCGGATACAAGATCGTCCGGAGTTACTACTACGTCAGCGCCGACGGTGACACCGTGGCGATCATGCGCGGTATCCAGGGTTCGATCCTCGGGATGCGGCTGCAGCAGCCCTACCTGCTCGGCTGCCTCAACGAGCGCGGTGAGCTGTCGCAGGTCAGCTACGGGCAGCACAGTGCCGACCTGGGCTGCGAGTTGATGCACCTGCAGGATCTGCGGCCCTCCGCGCGCGCTCAGGTCTCCGCGGGCTTGCCGGCCGGAAGCCTTGACGAGGCAATCGGCCAGCTGCGCCAACTCGCCAGCGGCTCGCTGTTGCCGCTCTGTGCGCCGACGCCGAAGGGAAGAGCGACACCGCCCAGCACGACCACCGCCACGACACCGCCCAGCACGACCGCAGGGCCGACCACCGCAAACTCAACCACCCCGACCTCAACCCCAGGGCCCACCCCGCAAACCTCATCGGCGTCCCCCTCGACCAGTCCCAAACCGAGCCCGACCCCGACCACCGTGCCGCCCGCTGCACAGCAGCCGGGCACCGACTGCCGGGCGGTGGCGTGATCCGCACAGCTGTCCAGCGGGGAACGGTATGAGCACAGCGCCGCAGTCGCCGGTGCGCATCACTCCACCACTGCCGACCCGCCGCAACGCCGAACTGGCGCTGCTGTGCTTCGCCACCCTGATCACCGGGGTCGCCCTGCTGATCGTCCAGGCCAACCAGGAGCAGGGCATCCGGTGGAACCTGCTGAGCTACATCCTGGCGTTTCTCACCCTGTTCGTGTGCGCGCACCTGGCCATCCGCCGTTTTGCGCCCTACGCCGACCCCTTGCTGCTGCCCGTCGTCGCTCTCCTCAACGGTCTCGGGCTGGTATTGATCCATCGACTGGACCTGCTGCCGGGCGCGTCCGATAGCGGCCCGAGCGCCGAACAACAGATTCTCTGGACCCTCGCCGGGGTCGTCGGTTTCACGCTCGTGGTGATTTATCTCAAAGACCACAGGCTGCTGGCCCGCTACGACTACCTCTGCGGTGCGGTGGGTCTGGTGCTGCTGGCCATCCCCGCGCTACTTCCCGCCAGCCTCTCCGAGACCAACGGCGCCAAGATCTGGATTCGGCTGCCGGGCTTCAGTATTCAACCCGCGGAGTTCTCCAAGATTCTGCTGCTGATCTTCTTCGCCGGGGTACTGGTAGCCAAACGCAATCTGTTCACCAGCGCCGGTCAGCACATCATGGGGATGGACCTGCCACGTCCGCGCGACCTGGCCCCGCTGTTGGCGGCCTGGATCATCTCGGTCGGGGTGATGGTCTTCGAGAAGGACCTCGGCACCTCGTTGCTGCTGTACGCATCGTTTCTGGTGATGGTCTACATCGCCACCGACCGGCTCAGCTGGGTGGTCATCGGGCTGAGTCTGTTCGCCGCCGGCAGTGTGGCGGCCTACTACATGTTCGGCCATGTCCGCGGCCGGGTCCAAACCTGGATGGACCCGTTCGCCGAGCCGGAGGGGGCCGGTTACCAGCTGGTGCAGGCGCAGTTCAGCTTCGCCACCGGCGGGGTGTTCGGCACCGGGCTGGGCAACGGTCAACCGGGTACGGTACCGGCCGCGTCCACCGACTTCATCATGGCGGTGGTCGGGGAGGAGCTCGGGCTTGTCGGGCTGGCCGGCGTCCTGATGCTCTACACCATCGTGATCGTTCGCGGTCTGCGCACCGCGATCGCGGTTCGGGACAGTTTCGGAAAGCTACTGGCGGCGGGGCTCGCCTCGACGCTGGGAATCCAGCTGTTCATCGTCGTCGGTGGCGTCACCGGACTCATCCCGTTGACCGGACTGACCACACCGTGGATGTCCTACGGGGGATCCTCCCTGGTCGCCAATTACGTGTTGTTGGCCATCCTGGTCCGGATCTCCCATGCGGCCCGCCGGCCCCTCCACACCAGCCAGCACACCCCGATCGCGGCGGCCCATACCGAGGTGATCAGCCGATCATGAACACCTCACTGCGACGGGTCTCGACCATGGTGATGGCGCTGATCGTGCTGCTGCTGATCAACGCGACCATCACCCAGGTGTTCCGTGCCGACGGACTGCGCTCAGATCCCCGCAATCAGCGGGTGCTCCTCGACGAGTATTCCCGCCAGCGCGGCCAGATCACCGCCAGCGGCGAGTTACTGGCCTACTCGTTGTCGACCAGCGGTCACTACCGGTTCCTCCGGGTCTATCCCGAACCGTTCGCCTACGCGCCGGTCACCGGCTTCTACTCGCTGCGGTTCTCCAGCACCGGCTTGGAACGCGCCGAGGATCAGATCCTCAACGGTTCCGATGAGCGGCTGTTCGGCCGGCGGCTCGCGGACTTCTTCACCGGCCGCGACCCTCGCGGCGGCAATGTCGACACCACGCTGTTGCCGCGCGTCCAGCTGGCCGCCTGGGAGGCGCTGCAACGGGGCTGCGACGGTGGCTGCAAGGGCTCCGTGGTGGCGCTCGAACCGGCGACCGGCAAAATCCTGGCGATGGTGTCAGCACCGTCCTATGACCCCAATCTGCTGGCCAGCCACGACGCCGAGGCGCAGGGGCAGGCCTGGGAAACGCTGCGCGATGACCCCGGCTCCCCGCTGACCAACCGCGCCATCTCAGAGCGTTACCCACCCGGCTCTACGTTCAAGGTGATCACCACCGCAGCGGCACTGCAGGCCGGGATGAACGATGACGAGCAACTGACCGCCGCCCCGCGGATGCGGCTGCCGGACAGCACCGCCACGCTGGAGAACTATGGCGGCACCCCGTGCGGCGAAGCCCCCACCGCACCGCTACGGGAGGCGTTCGAACGGTCCTGCAACACCGCGTTCGTCCAACTCGGCATCCGGATCGGCGCCGATGCGCTGCGCAGCACCGCCGACGCGTTCGGCTTCAACAGCGCACCGGCGCCGATACCGCTGGAGGTCGTCGAGTCGACCGTCGGCCCCATGACCGATGCCGCCGCCGTCGGTATGTCGAGTATGGGCCAGAAAGACGTTGCCGTGACGCCTCTGCAGAATGCGATGGTGGCGGCCGCGGTCGCCAACGACGGGGTGCTGATGCAGCCCTATCTGGTCGACCGCATCGAAGGGCCCGACCTTGCCGATATCAGCTCGACCGCGCCGCAGGAACAGCGGCGCGCGGTCTCGGCGCCGGTCGCGGCTAAGCTAACAGATTTGATGGTCGCCGCCGAGGAGTTCACCCAGCAGGACGGGGCGATTCCCGGCGTGCAGATCGCCTCCAAAACCGGGACCGCCGAGCACGGTTCCGACCCCCGGAACACCCCGCCGCATGCGTGGTACATCGCCTTCGCCCCGGCACAGAATCCTCGGGTGGCAGTGGCCGTCCTGGTCGAGAACGGCGGCGACCGGCTGTCGGCGACAGGCGGTGCGCTGGCCGCACCGATCGGCCGGGCGACGATGGCCGCGGCGTTGCAGGGGCAGCCGTGAGCCCCCGCAGCCGAGCACAGCGAGGCAAGAAATGAGCCCCCGCAGCCGAGCACAGCGAGGCAAGAAATGAGCCCCCGCAGCCGAGCACAGCGAGGCAAGCTATGAGTCCCCGCGTGGGTGTCACGCTCTCGGGCCGATACCGCTTGCAGCGGCTCATCGCGACCGGCGGCATGGGCCAGGTATGGGAGGCGGTGGACAGCCGGCTCGGCCGCCGGGTCGCCGTCAAGGTGCTCAAACAGGAGTTCTCGTCCGACCCCGAGTTCATCGAGCGGTTCCGCACCGAGGCACGTACCGTCGCGATGCTCAATCACCCTGGTATCGCCGCGGTGCACGACTACGGCGAAACCGATATGGACGGGGAAGGCCGCACCGCCTACCTGGTGATGGAGTTGGTCAACGGCGAACCGCTGAACTCGGTGATCAAGCGCACGGGCCGGCTGTCCCTGCGGCACGCGCTGGACATGCTCGAGCAAACCGGCCGGGCGCTGCAGGTGGCCCACGCCGCCGGCCTGGTGCACCGCGATGTCAAACCCGGCAACATCTTGATCACACCCACCGGTCAGGTGAAGCTCACCGACTTCGGCATCGCGAAGGCGGTCGACGCCGCGCCGGTGACCCAGACGGGCATGGTGATGGGCACCGCCCAGTACATCGCCCCGGAGCAGGCACTGGGTCAGGACGCAACCGCGGCCAGCGACGTCTACTCGCTGGGTGTCGTTGGCTACGAGGCTCTTTCGGGTAAGCGCCCGTTCGCCGGCGATGGAGCACTGACGGTTGCCATGAAACACATCAAGGAGACTCCCGCACCCCTGCCGCCGGACCTTCCGCCCAACGTTCGCGAGCTCATCGAGATCACTCTGGTGAAGAACCCGGGTATCCGCTATCGCAGCGGTGGCCAGTTCTCCGATGCGGTGGCCGCGGTGCGGGCCGGCCGGCGCCCGCCGCGGCCGAACTCCGCACCCACTATCAAGGCGACTCCGGCGGCGATCCCCGGGCCGCAACGGGCCGCGGTGGAGGCCGCCCGCGCCGCTACCGGCTCGCGGATACGCACCACCGGCGGCCACCGCAGCCCGCCCCCGGCCCGGGGAACTTTCAGTTCCGGTCAGCGGGCTCTGTTGTGGGCCGCCGGAGTGCTCGGTGCGCTGGCCATCATCAGCGCGATCCTGATCGTGCTGGCCGACCGGGAACGACGCGCCAACACACCGGTCGATCAGACCGTCACCGAAACCGTGCCCGCCGATAGCCCGGATGCCCCGCTGGAGCCGGACGCTCCGGTGCAGCCCTCCGGTTTCACCGACCGGGTGCTGCCCGGCGGCGCAGCGGCGGCGGCGATTCCGGCCGGGTGGCTGCCGGTCGCCCGGTCCGGGGCCGCGCCCGCATCCGAAGGTGAGGTGCCGCGATGAGCACACCCCCGCACCTGTCCGACCGCTACGAGCTGGGAGAGATTCTGGGCTTCGGCGGGATGTCCGAGGTGCACCTGGCCCGCGATCTGCGCCTCCACCGGGATGTCGCCGTCAAGGTGCTGCGCGCCGACCTGGCCCGTGACCCCAGTTTCTACCTGCGATTTCGGCGCGAGGCGCAGAACGCGGCCGCGCTGAACCATCCCGCAATCGTCGCGGTGTACGACACCGGCGAGGCCGACACCACCGCCGGACCGCTGCCGTATATCGTCATGGAGTACGTCGATGGGGTCACCCTGCGTGACATCGTCCACACCGACGGCCCGATGCCGGTCCAGCGGGCCCTCGAGGTCATCGCCGACGCCTGTCAGGCGCTGAATTTCAGCCATCAGCACGGCATCGTTCACCGCGATGTCAAACCGGCCAACATCATGATCTCCAAGACCGGCGCGGTGAAGGTGATGGATTTCGGCATCGCTCGCGCCATCGCCGATGGCGGTAACAAGGTCACCCAGACAGCCGCGGTCATCGGCACCGCTCAGTACCTCTCACCCGAACAGGCCCGCGGCGAACAGGTCGATGCCCGCTCCGACGTGTACTCGCTGGGTTGTGTGCTCTACGAGATTCTCACCGGCCAGCCGCCGTTCGTCGGCGACTCCCCAGTGGCTGTCGCCTACCAACATGTGCGTGAAGACCCGGTGCCGCCGTCGCAGAAGCGACGCGACATCTCCCCGGAACTCGATGCCGTCGTGCTCAAGGCGCTGGCCAAGAACCCGGACAACCGGTATCAGAGCGCCGCGGAGATGCGCAATGACCTGGTCCGGGTGCATAGCGGCGAAAAACCCGACGCACCCAAGGTGATGACGCACGCCGACCGGACCATCATGATGAGCTCGTCGCGGCCCGGCCACCGCGACGACGGGGCCGCGACACCGGTCGCCTACGACTTCCGCGACACCGAAACGGCGAGCGGGTCGGTCGGCAAGTGGCTGGTGGCGCTGTCCATCCTGGCCATCCTGACAGTCGTGGTGACCCTGGCAATCAGTATGGGTGGCGGTACGACGCGCGCGGTCGAGGTGCCCGACGTTCGCGGGCAGGTTTCCGCCGATGCCATCGCCGAGCTGCAGAACCGGGGTTTCAAAATCCGGACTCAGCAGAAACCCGATAGCGTCGTCCCTCCGGACCATGTCATCAGCACCGAACCCGCCGGCAACGCCTCGGTGGGCGCCGGCGACGAGGTCCAGATCAACGTCTCCACCGGACCCGAACAGCGCGAGGTGCCCGACGTCTCGACCCTGAGCTACGCCGACGCCGTCAAGGCACTGACCGCCGCCGGTTTCGGGAAGTTCAAACAAACCGACGCACCCTCGGACCCGGAGCAGAAGGACAAGGTCCTCAGCACGATCCCGCCGGCCAACCAGACCTCGGCGATAACCAATGAGATCACCATCGTCGTCGGCTCCGGCCCGGCCACCAAGGATCTACCCGACGTCGTCGGTCAGACCGCCGAGGTGGCCACCAGAAACCTCAACACCCTGGGCTTTCCGACCATCCTCACCGCCCCGGTGGATAACCCCGCGCCGGCCGGGCAGGTGCTGGCCACCGATCCGCCCGCGGGCACTTCGGCGGCGCTGGACGCCGCGATCACCTTGAAGGTGTCCAAGGGGAACCAGTTCGTCGTCCCGAACCTGATCGGACAGTTCTGGGTGGACGCCGAGCCCAATCTGCGGGCGTTGGGCTGGACCGGTGTCCTGGTGAAGGGCCCGGACGTACCCAACAGTGGTCAGCGCACCAACGCCGTGGTCAACCAGAGCCCCGCGCCCGGGACGGGTGTGAACTTCAACGGTTCGATCACGCTGAGTTTTGCCTCGTAGCCGACCGGACGGTGTCGGCAACCTCCAATTCCAGGCGGCGGACCAACTCCTCCTGCGGGGCGGCCCCGCAGTACCCCAGCCAGTTGGCCAGCATGCGGTGCCCACCCTGGGTGAGGATCGATTCGGGGTGAAACTGCACCCCGTGGATGGGCAGTTCCCGGTGCCGCACCGCCATGATCACGCCGTCGCCGCGGGCGCCCACAGATGTCCGGGCGGTGACCTCGAGTTCTGCCGGGACGGTCTGCGGCAGGATCGTCAGCGAGTGATAGCGGGTTGCGGTGAACGGGTCCGGGAGGCCGGATAAGACGCCGGCGTTGGTGTGGAAGACCGAACTGGTCTTGCCGTGCCGCAGTTCCGGTGCCCGGTCGACGGTGGCCCCGAACGCCACACCGATCGCCTGATGTCCCAGGCAGACGCCCAGCAGCGGTGTCCGTGCCGAGGCACAGGCGTTGACCAGCCCGACCGAGGCGCCGGCGCGTTCGGGTGTGCCCGGGCCCGGGCTCAGCAGCACGCCGTCGAACTCCCCGGCGGCCGCGGTAATTTTGTCGGAGTCCGCCAGCCGGGCGTCGTCATTGCGCCACACCTCCGCCGCGACCCCCAGTTGGCCGAGGTACTGGACCAGGTTGAACACGAAACTGTCGTAATTGTCGACGACGAGGATCCGCACGCACGAAAGGCTACCCGGCCAGGTGAGCTAGTCTCATGGGCGATCCGACTACCGTCACTCCGACGACCGTCCGCGAAGGTAGCCATGCCCAAGTCCAAGGTTCGCAAGAAGAACGACTTCACCATCAACCCGGTGAGCCGCACTCCGGTGAAGGTCAAAGCCGGCCCGTCCAGCGTCTGGTTCGTCGTGTTGTTCATCGGGCTGATGCTGTTCGGCCTGACCTGGCTGCTGGTGTTCCAACTGGCGGCCTCCGGCTACGACACCCCGGCACCACTGCAGTGGATGTCCGATCTGGGTCCGTGGAATTACGCGATCGCGTTCGCTTTCATGATTTTCGGGCTACTGCTGACCATGCGGTGGCGGTGAGCTCAATCACACGTGTGTGATTCATCCCCACTGTGGATAGTTCCTGTGGATAACTATGTCCCGCACTGAGTGGGGGTCGCCGCCGGCCGGTATCGCCGGGATTGTGCTGGCCGGCATGCTGATGGCGGTCGGGTCCGCGACGGTGGCCACCGACCCGGCCGGGCGGATGTTAACCGGGATCGCCGCCATCGGGCTCCTGGTATTCGCGGCCGGATCGTGGCGGGCGAGCCCGCGGTTGGCGGTTACCGACGACGGCCTGCTGTACCGGGGGTGGATGAGCGCCACCCGCTTACGCCGTGCCGATATCGAACTGATCCGTATCACCGAGTTCCGGCGCTGGGGCCGTAAGGTCCGGTTGTTGGAGATCGACACCACCAGCGGCGGTTTGTTCGTCCTCAGCCGGTGGGATCTGGGCGGGGACCCGCTGGATGTGCTCGACGCCCTGACCGACGCCGGTTACGCCGGACGGGTCTGACTGTCCCGGCAGGTCAGGAGACGGTGATCGACTCGATCACCACATCGTCGGTGGGCCGGTCGTTGCGATCAACCGGTGTCCCGGCGATCGCGTCGACCACTTTCTGCGATTCCGGGTCGACCACCTCGCCGAAGATCGTGTGCCGCCGGTTCAGATGCGGGGTCTTGCCCACGGTGACGAAGAACTGCGAGCCGTTGGTTCCCGGGCCGGCGTTGGCCATGGCCAGGAGGTACGGCTTGTCGAACTGCAACTCGGGATGGAACTCATCGGCGAACTTGTATCCCGGGCCGCCGCGACCGGTGCCGGTCGGGTCGCCGCCCGGATCATGAACCCGTCAATGACCCGGTGGAACACGGTGCCGTCGTAGAACGGCCCCGAGCTGCCCCCCGAGGCGTTCTGTGTGGAGTAGTCCTTGGTGCCCTCGGCCAAACCGACGAAGTTGGCGACGGTCTTGGGGGCATGGTTGCCGAACAGTGCGATGTTGATATCGCCGCGGTTGGTGTGCAGGGTTGCGGTCGCGGTTTGGATCGGGCTCGTCGTCACGGCTCACAGTGTGCCAGCAGGCTCATCGACCACTACAGCCCGGGGGCCGGTCAACCGGTTCGTCAGGCCCGCACGCAGTCGATGAGAGAAAAGACCGGTCGCTGGATCAGCTCATCCCAGAAACCCGGCTCCTGCCCGGCGATCGCCTCCGGTGGCACGACCGGGTCATGCGCCACCACATTGGTGAAGCCCGCCGCCTCCAGCGCCGACCGGTACGCCTCGATGGGCAGGTAGTAGTTCTGGATGTGCAGTCCCGCTTCGCCGACCAGCACGGTGAAGTCGATCGGCGCGCCCTCGTAGGCATGATCGGCCAGCCGCATCCCGAACCCGTACTTGCGGTAATCGGGCTGCGGCTCGTAGTGGTAGAGGTTCGGGTTGATATTGATGGTGACGAATCGACCACCGGGTCGGACCCGGCTGGCGACGCCGGCGCACATATCGGCCAGTTCGGCCCGGCTCCGGGCATAAACCATGAGGTAGGCGCACGCCACGATGTCGAAATCCTGAGCGGGTCTGATGACCTCGGCCGCATCTCCGACGACGTAGTCGATACCCAGGGGCTGCCGGGCCTCTTGATCTACAGCCAGGTCGATCATCCGCTCGGAGATATCCAGCCCGACCGCCGTCGCTGCGCCGGCCTGGCGCAGAAGCCGGGTGAAATGACCCTCACCGCAGGCCAGATCGAGCACTTTCTTGCCCGTCACATCGCCGACCAGCCTCAGCAGCGAGAACGTGTCAACCTGATAAACCGGGAGGGTGTTCTTCGCGATCTGATAAAGCCGTGCGGTATCACCCTCGTCATAATCAGTGGCCACACGACTCAACTCCTCGTCCGACGGGCCGGGGTCGCGCCGGGCCGCTCGCGCCGCGTATCGGTTGCGCCAACGCGTATCGGTGTACGTGGAGCCTAGGAGATTCGAACTCCTGACATCTGCCTTGCAAAGGCAGCGCTCTACCAACTGAGCTAAGGCCCCGTATCGGTGTCCTCACCGGCCAGGGTATGCCACACCGCAGCACGGCGGCGCACCGCGAGCGTCAGCAGCGCAGTCGCCGCCAGCGCCGCCAACACGGTCAGCCCCCACGGCCGACCCGGTTTCGACCAGGACATCGTGGGCCTAGGAGGACTCGAACCTCCGACCTCTTCGTTATCAGCGAAGCGCTCTAACCGCCTGAGCTATAGGCCCGTGTCGCGGGGTGAGATTACCGCACCCACGGCGGCGTGCCCAAACGCGTGGGCCGGGGCCGGTACCGCTTAGTCGAGGTCGGCGAGGGTGACCTCGACGCCGCCGACGATATCGGTGCTCAGGTTGTAGATATAGGTGCCGATGGTGGCCATGGCCGTCAGCAGCACGATGTTGACCAGACCGATCAGCGCGGCACCCCCGAAGACCGATCCGGCCGAGACCAAGTCGCCGCCGGCGCCGCTGCTGCCGCTGGTCAACAGGTCACCGACGTTGCTGTTGAGTTTGCTCCACACCCCCATGGCTCCGAGCACCAGGTAGAGGAACGCCACGGCGATCATCCACACGAAAAACAACGCGACATTGAGCAGCAGGGAAACCCGCAGGGCACTCCACGGATCGATCCGGCGGACCTGCATGCTGGCCCGAACCGGACCGCGCGGCCGGCCGCCGACCTGCAGGCGTGCCGTCAGTGCCGCGGCACGGGACGCCGGCTCCGCCGCAACCTGTTTGCGCGGTTGGGGCGGACGAGGGGCCGGGCCGGAAAGATCGGGGAGTTCGCTGGGGTAGGCCTCGGTGGTGGCGACCTCGTTGCGATCCGTCCGAACCGGGTCGGAATCGCGGCGTTGGGTCCGTGTCGCCCCCGCCGCCGACAGGTCCGGGGCTGCGTATCCGGTCACATATCGACTCGGGTCCGCCGATCCGGACGTGGCGGCGGGCGGACGCACCGGCCCGTCACCGGTCACTCGGGCCGGTGGCCCATCCGGCCGACCCTTTGCCCCCCCTTGCCAGGGTGGGGACTCGGGTGAACCTTCGCCGCCGGCGGGACGGTCACCCGCCACCGGTTGTGCCGGCTCGTTCGGTGAACTCACCGCTGCTCCTCACTGTGTCCACGCGTCCCCGGCCGGGTCCGCGCGTTGCCTCGACCGCCGCTACGTCGCGTCGGAGTCCGATTCCTCGAGCGTGTCCGGCTGTTCCTCGGCGTTGCGGGCCACGGCTAACAGTGTGTCGCCCTCGCCGAGGTTCATCAAGCGAACGCCCTTGGTCTGGCGCCCCGCCTTGCGCACCTGACGTGCGGCCGTGCGAATCACCCCGCCACCGGAGGTGATGGCGTACAACTCCGTGTCGTCACAGACGATGAGGGCACCGACCAGGCTGCCGCGGCGCTTGTCGTACTGGATCGTCAGGATGCCCTTGCCGCCGCGACCCTGGGCGGTGTACTCCTCGATCGCCGTTCGTTTGGCGTAACCGCCGGTGGTGGCGACAAGCAGATAGGTGCCCTCCCGAACCACGTTGAGGGACAGCAACCGGTCCTCGGCGTTGAATCGCATGCCCTGCACGCCGGAGGTGGCACGGCCCATCGGCCGCAGCGCCTCATCGGTGGCGGAGAACCGGATGGACTGGCCTTTGGCACTGACGAGCAGCAGGTCGTCATCTGCCGAGCAGAGCACCGCCCCGACCAGTTCGTCACCGTCGCGCAGGTTTACCGCCACGATCCCGCCGGACCGGTTGGAGTCGAAATCCGACAGCCGGGATTTCTTCACCAGGCCGTTCCCGGTGGCCAGCACAAGGTACGGGGCGTCCTCATAGGTCTTGATCTGGATGACCTGGGCGATACGTTCCCCGGGCTGGAAGGCCAACAGGTTCGCCACATGCTGGCCGCGCGCGGCGCGTAGCGCCTCGGGCAGCTCGTAGGCCTTCGCCCGGTAAACCCGGCCCTGGGTGGTGAAGAACAGGATCCAGTCGTGAGTCGAGCAGACAAAGAAGTGCCGGACGATATCGTCCTGTTTGAGGGCGGCGCCCTGAACACCCTTACCGCCCCGCTTCTGGCTGCGGTACAGGTCGGTCTTGGTGCGTTTGGCGTAACCGGTCTCGGTGATGGTGACCACCACCTCCTCCCGGGCAATCAGATCCTCGTCGTTGACATCCCCTTCGGCGGCCACGATCCGGGTGCGGCGATCGTCGCCGTGTTTGTCCACGATCTCGGCCAGCTCATCGCGGACGATGCCACGCTGACGCTCCGGTTTGGCCAGGATGTCCTCGAGGTCGGCGATCTCGGCTTCGATCTTGGCCAGATCGTCGACGATTCGCTGCCGTTCCAGGGCGGCCAGCCGGCGTAGTTGCATGTCCAGGATGGCCTGGGCCTGGATTTCGTCGATGTCGAGCAGTTCGATCAGCCCGGCCCGGGCGATGTCGACGGTCTGTGACGCCCGGATCAGAGCGATCACCTCATCGAGCGCATCGAGGGCCTTGACCAGTCCCCGCAGGATGTGGGCCCGCTCGTTGGCCTTACGCAGCCGGTAGGTGGTACGCCGCACGATGACGTCGAGTTGATGCTCGACGTAGTAGCGGATCATCTGGTCCAACCGCAGGGTGCGGGGCACCCCATCCACGATCGACAGCATGTTCGCGCCGAAGCTGGTCTGCAGTTGGGTGTGCTTGTAGAGGTTGTTCAGCACGACTTTGGCCACGGCATCGCGTTTGATCTCGACGACGATCCGCAGACCCACCCGATCGCTGGACTGGTCTTCGATATTGGAGATGCCGGCCAGCTTGCCGTCGCGCACCTGATCGGCGATCGAGGTGATGAAGTTGTCGTGGTTGACCTGATACGGCAACTCGGTGATGACGATCGAGGTCCGGCCGCGGGAGTCTTCCTCGGTGGTCGCCACACCGCGCATCCGGACCGAGCCGCGCCCGGTTGTGTAGGCGTCGAGAATGCCCTGGGTACCGACGATCAGAGCGCGGGTGGGGAAATCCGGACCTTTGACTCGCTCGATCATGGCCGCGAGGGTGGCCTCCTCGTCGGCATCGTAGTTCTCCAGGCACCAGTAGACCGCTTCGGCGAGTTCCCGCAGGTTATGGGGCGGGATGTTGGTCGCCATACCAACGGCGATACCGCCCGAACCGTTCGCCAACAGGTTGGGGAAGCGGCTCGGCAGAACCGTCGGCTCCTGCACCCGGCCGTCATAGTTCGGGATGAAATCGACTGTCTCCTCGTCGATTTCGCGGAGCATATCCATGGCCAGCGGTGTCAGCCGGGCCTCGGTGTATCGCATGGCAGCCGGTGGATCGTTACCCGGGGAGCCGAAGTTGCCCTGGCCGTCGACCAGCGGGTAGCGCAGCGACCACGGCTGGGCCATCCGCACCAGGGTGTCGTAGATGGAGGCGTCACCGTGCGGGTGGTAGTTGCCCATGGTTTCGGCAACCGACCGTGCGGACTTGGCGTGGCTGCGATCCGGACGGAACCCCGAGTCGTACATCGCGTAGAGCACCCGGCGGTGCACCGGTTTGAGACCGTCACGCACTTCTGGTAGCGCGCGCCCGACGATCACGCTCATCGCGTAGTCGATATAGCTGTTCTGCATCTCCTGCTGGATGTCGACCGGTTCGACCCGGTCGCCATCGGCTCCGCCCGGGGGCAGCGTGGTGTCGGTCATGGATTGATCCCTAACTGGCTAAAGGTTCGTCACTGGGTGTCGGCACCGAAATCGTTCCTAGACGTCGTCGCTAAACATCAAGGAAGCGAACGTCCTTGGCGTTGCGAGTGATGAAGCTGCGGCGGGCCTCGACATCCTCGCCCATCAGAATGGAGAACAGTTCGTCGGCGGAGGCCGCATCGTCGAGAGTGATCTGGCGCAGCACCCGGATGTCCGGGTCCATTGTGGTCTCCCACAACTCCTTGGCGTCCATCTCGCCGAGACCTTTGTAGCGCTGGATACCATCGTCCTTGTTGATCTTTCGGCCGGTCTTCAGACCCTCTTCGATCAGGACGTCGCGCTCCCGGTCGGAGTAGGCGAACTGCGGATCGCTGCGTTGCCACTTGAGTTTGTACAGCGGCGGCTGCGCCAGGAACACATGGCCGCTCTCGATGAGGGGTTTCATGAACCGGAACAGCAGGGTCAGCAGCAGCGTGGTGATGTGCTGGCCGTCGATATCGGCGTCGGCCATCAGCACAATTTTGTGATACCGCAATTTGGCGAGGTCGAATTCGTCGTGGATACCGGTGCCGAGCGCGGTGATGATTGCCTGTACCTCAGTGTTTTTCAGCACCCGGTCGATGCGCGCCTTCTCGACGTTGATGATCTTGCCGCGTAGCGGCAGGATTGCCTGGAACATGGAGTCACGACCGCTCTTTGCCGAGCCGCCGGCTGAATCACCCTCCACCACATACAGTTCCGATGCCCGGGGATCGGTCGAGCGACAGTCGGCCAACTTACCGGGCAGGCCACCGAGGTCGGTAGCGCTCTTTCGCCGGACCAGCTCACGGGCCTTGCGGGCGGCAAGTCGGGCCTGAGCCGACGAAACTGCCTTGTTGACAATGGTTTTAGCGTCGGCCGGATTGGATTCGAACCAGTGGCTCAGCTGTTCGTTGCACGTCTTCTGTACAAATGACTTGACCTCGGTGTTGCCGAGTTTGGTCTTGGTCTGGCCCTCGAACTGCGGCTGGGCCACCTTGACGGAGATCACCGTCGCAAGGCCTTCCCGGATGTCATCGCCGGTGAGGTTGGCCTCTTTCTCCTTGAGTAGTTTCTTGTCCTTGGCGTATTTGTTGACCACGCTGGTCAGCGCCGCCCGGAAACCCTCCTCATGGGTGCCGCCCTCATGGGTGTTGATGGTGTTGGCGAAGGTATGCACCGACTCCGAGTAGCCGGCGTTCCATTGCATGGCGACCTCGACCTCATGGCCGACGCCCTTACCGGCAAAATCGACAACGCTGCTGTGAATGGGCTGTTTGGTGCGGTTGATGTGCTTGACGAAGTCCACCAGCCCGCCGGGATAGTAAAAGGTGCGGTGCTTGACCTTTTGCTGCGGAGCCGCTTGTTCGGCGGCCTTCTCCTCCGCCGACTTGGGCGCCGCGGCGGTATCACTGACCACCTCGTCGACTACCTCGGCCGGGGTCACCCGCTCGTCGGTGAGGGTGATGGTCAGGCCCTTGTTCAGGAAGGCCATCTCCTGGAGCCGACGGGCCACTGTCTCGAAGTCGTAGTTGGTGGTTTCGAAAATCGCCGGATCCGCCCAGAACCGGATGGTGGTTCCGCTCTTCTTGCTGATCTCACCCTGTTTGAGGGTGCCCGGTATGGAATTGTCATAGGTCTGGAACCACTCGTAGCCGTCGCGGCGGATGTCGGCTTCCAAACGGGTGGACAACGCGTTGACCACCGAGACACCGACCCCGTGCAATCCGCCGGAGACCTGGTAGGCCCCCTCTTCGAACTTTCCGCCGGCATGGAGGACCGTCATGACGACGTCCACGGTCGGGACGCCGGATTCATGCATCGCGACCGGGATACCGCGCCCGTTGTCGGTCACTTCCACGCCACTGTCGGCAAGAATCCGGACATCGACCTGGGTCGCGTAGCCGGCCATTGCCTCGTCGACCGCGTTGTCGACCACTTCCCAAACCAGGTGATGGAGACCGCGTTCGCCGGTAGACCCGATATACATACCGGGCCGTTTACGAACAGCCTCGAGCCCTTCGAGGATCTTGATCGAGTCGGCGCCGTAGGCGTCCGGTTGTTTTTTCTTCGGGGCAGCCACGGTCGGCGGGTCTCCTCAGGATTATGACGCGAGCGAATCTCTCTCCACAGTCTACCGGTGAGATGGGACAGGACCGATTCTGCGGTCGCGTTTCCACCTATCTATTTGCGCCGTGGGTTGGATTTCTTCGATGAGGACGCGTCCGCACCGCGGAAACCCCCGTCGATTAGCTCCTGACGGCACTGAGATACCGGCGGGATAGCGGCTTGATGGCGGCTTGATGGCGGCTTGATGGCACTGAGACAACTCTATTAATGACCCACCCGACCCAGCGCCCACCGCGAGTGATATACCCTCAGGGGTATGAGAAGGGCTACGGAATCGGTGCCGAGTCATATCGCGCTCAGCCTCTGCGTTGGGGCGTTGGTGCTCTCCGGCGCCGTGGCGGGATGCTCGTCGGGACCTGTCGTCACCACGGCCAGCGCCGAGGCGGGGCAGGCGCATCCGATGCGGGTAGGTGTGGCCGAGTTCGCGGCGCTGACCGGATCTCCGGACGTTCAGGTGATCGATGTGCGCACGCCGGAGGAGTTCGCCGCGGGCCACATCCCAGGTGCGGTGAACATACCGATCCGGACCCCGGACTTCCCGACCCGGATCGCGGCGTTGGACCCGGCCGGAACCTATGCGGTCTACTGCCGTAGCGGCAATCGCTCTCAGCCGGCGGTGGCCGCGATGCGCGATGCCGGTATCGGAACCATCTACGAGCTCGGCGCCGGTACCCGCGGATGGGTATCGGAAGGTCATCCGCTGGTCCGCTGATAACGCACCGGGTGGTGCTCAGCCGTAGGTATCGCGGGGACCACGACCGGAGATGTGCCGGGGGCCCCTACGCCACGACGGGGCCGTCGGCCCGGTGATCCGCAACGAGGTGACAACACCGTCACCGACCGCTGCGGCGATTTTGGCCAGTAGTTGTGCCTGAACCAGCCGCAGTTGGGTTGCCCAGGCGGTGGACTCGGCAGTCACGGCAAGCACCCCTTCACGTAAACCGGTCGGCCGAGCATGTTCGGCGATCTGCTCTCCGACCACCTCGGACCACTGAGCGAAGACCGAACCCTCGGCGACCCGCGGCGACCAGCCCCGGGTCCTGGCCAACTCCCGCGCGACCCGGCCCAGGGGTTGCGGATCCCGCTGATCTGGCCCAGGACCGGACCAGCGGCGGCGGGCGGCCGGCCTGGCCGCTCGGCGTGCCGATGCGGCCCGGCGACCCTGACCCACATCCTTACCCTGTCCCCGGGCGGTGGAACGTGCCTCCTCCAGTGCTCGCCGGACGAGGTCCATTCCGGCGAGACCGGCGAGATGATCCGGGGGAGTGGGGTCGTCGGAGTCCGTCACGGTCTGACCACCGCCGACACCCGGCCGGCGTCATCGTCCAGCAGTGTCACACCGATACGGGTCGCGTCCCAGTCGGCCGGGATATCGTCCTCAACCGCCGCCGTGACCAACACCTGCTCCGCGCCGGCTGCCACCGCCGCCAACGCCCGGCGGCGCGAACTGTCCAGTTCGGCGAAAACGTCATCGAGGATCAACACCGGTTCCCCGCCGTCACCGCGCAGGAGTTCATAGGAGGCCAACCGCAGCGCGAGGGCAAATGACCATGATTCGCCGTGGCTGGCAAAACCCTTTGCCGGCTGATCGCCTAACCGCAATTCCAGATCATCGCGATGCGGTCCGACCAAACAGACACCCCGCTCGAGTTCAGCCGGGCGCCGTCGCGCCAGTGCCGCCAGTAGCGCTTCTTCGAGATCCTCAACGGCCACGCTGGTGTCCTCCACAGCGCTCCGATAGACGATCCCCGCAGGCCTCGAGGCCGGCGCCAACAGCTGGTACGCCTTCTCCACCTCGGGGGCCAGTTCGTTGACCAACTCCAACCGGGCCGCCATCAACTGCGCGCCGTGTGCGGCAAGATGGCCATCCCAGACATCGAGGGTTTCGAGCATCCCCGCGTCAGACCTGACCCGCGACCCGGATGCGGACTTCAGCAGGGCCGTGCGTTGTCTGAGAACCTTGTCGTAGTCGGCTCGCACACCGGCGATTCGCGGTCGCCGCAAAGTCGCAAGCTCGTCAAGATATCGACGACGTTCACCGGGGTCGCCCCGCACCAGCGCCAGATCCTCCGGGGCGAATAACACTGCCCGGACCGCTCCGAGGACCTCCCGGGTCGTGCGGATCGATGATCGGTTCAGCCGTGCTTTATTGGCGCGGCCGGCCACGATCTCGATATCGACAGCCAGTTCGCGACCGTCGTTGACCACGATGGTCGAGACCACGGCCCGGTCCGCGCCGGTACGAATCAGCGGTGCGTCGGTAGCCACCCGGTGCGATCCCAGAGTGGCGCAGTACCACAGCGCCTCAACAAGATTGGTCTTACCGAAACCGTTTGCCCCGACGAAGACCGTCCGACCCGGTGCCAGCTCCAGATCAACCTGGGACCAAGACCGAAAATCGCGGAGAGCCAGACGGCGGACGTACATCGTTAACCGGACAGCGGGATCCGTTTGACCGCGTGGCCACCGAACTGATTGCGCAGCGCCGACACCGCCTTCATCGTGGGGGACTGTTCCTGGCGTGACGCGAACCGGGCGAACAGCGATGCCGCGATGACCGGTGTGGGGACCCGGTGATGAATGGCCTCTTCGACGGTCCAACGACCCTCGCCGGAGTCTTCTGTGTAATCGGAGATAGCCGCGAAGTTCGGGTCCTCCTTGAGCGCTTTGGCCAGCAGTTGCTGCAGCCACGAGCGGACCACGGTTCCGTTCGTCCAGGCCTGGATGACGGCCTGGGTGTCGGCGATCAACGGCTCGGCGGCCAACAGTTCATAACCCTCGGCGTACGCCATCATGAGCCCGTATTCGATGCCATTGTGGACCATCTTCGCGTAGTGGCCCGCCCCGACCGGCCCGGCGTGCACGAACCCGTCGGCGGCATCCCCTGCCGGCCGCAGCGTGTCGAAAATCGGCATCACCCTGGCGATATTCTCATCGCTACCACCGACCATCAGGCCGTATCCCTCAGTCAGTCCCCAGATACCGCCGGAGACGCCGGCATCCACGAATCCGATACCCCGCTCGCCCAGCATGTCAGCATGCGGTCCGTCCTCGGTGTAGCGCGAGTTTCCCCCGTCCACGACCACATCCCCCGGACTGAGCACATCGGCCAACGACGCGATCGTCTGCTGAGTAACCGGCCCTGAGGGCACCATCACCCACACCACCCGCGGAGCGGCCAGCGCCTCGGCGAGCCCCGCCAGGCTCGGCACATCCGACACCTCCGGACGCGGGTCGTATCCGATGACCTCATGACCGCCGTCTCGAAGCCGCTGGCGCATGTTGAACCCCATCTTGCCCAGACCCACCAAACCCAGTTGCATATGTACTTCCTTCTCGACGGAGATTTCCGGTCAGCCAGGCAGCCGGACCGGCATCAACAGGTACACATAATCGGTCTCGACAGCCGGAAAGGGTCCCGGGCCGTCCGGACCGCCACCGTCCCCGGCGGGTCGCAGCACCGCGGGCTTGCTAGGTGTGGTGAATCCGAACGTCACCCGGTCGGAGTGCAGGGAACCCAGACCGTCGGTCAGATAGCTTGGGTTGAACGCGATCGTCAACGGTTGGCCGGCGAATTCGACCGGTAGGTCCTCCTCTGCCATTCCCACCCCGTCAGCTCCCGCCGACAAACGCAAGGCACCATCGGACAACTCCATCCGCACCTGCGCCCCGCGATCGGCGACCAGCGCGACACGTTTGATGGCCTCGATCAGCTCGGCGACACCCATGGTTGCGACGGCGGTGTGCTCGGCGGGCAGCAACTGCCGGAACTTCGGGAACTCCGTATCAAGCAAACGCGTGGTGCTCCGGCGACCACCGCTGCGCAGGCCCAATAACCGCTCCTCGCCGACGGACTGACCGGCGCCGAGGGCCAGGTGCACATCCGATCCGGGGCTGACCGACTTGGCGGCCTCGGCCAGGGTCTTCGCCGGCACCAGCACAGCTGCCTCAACCCCTGGCGTTGCGGCCGACCAGTTCAGCTCCCGGACGGCCAGCCGAAATCGGTCGGTCGCCGCCAGAACAACTTTCTCCCCGGAAATCTCGACTCGGATGCCGGTCAGCATCGGCAGCGTGTCATCCTTGCCCGCGGCGACGGCAACCTGACCGACCGCCTCGGAGAACAGATCGGCCGAAATCACACCGGTCTCCTCCGGCAACGTCGGCAGCATCGGGTAGTCCTCGACGGGCATCGCCGGCAGCGAGAACTTGGCGCTCCCGCATGCCAGCAGCATGCGGGAGCCCTCGACGCTGACATCCACGGGTTTGGCGGGTAGGGCCCGGGTGATATCGGAAAGCAGGCGGCCGGAGACCAAAACCTGACCGGGGGAGGAGATCTCGGCGGGAAGGTGAACCTCGGCAGAGACATCGAAGTCGAAACCGGCGACGGTCAGGCCGTCCTCGGAACCGGTGATCAACACACCGGCCAGAACAGGGTTCGACGGCGGCCTGGTCGGCAGACTCCGGGCGACCCAGGCAACAGCCTCGGCGAAGTCTTCCCTGACCAGGCGAAACCTCAAGTCGGAGCCAACCGTTGTGGTCGCCACGTTCATTTCGTCCCTTCAGTACCCCAGCCGGCGGACGGCCGGGAAGGGCCGTCAGTTGATCAACCGTAGAGCGTCGATGGTCATCTTGAAAGCTATTCGCCGATGCCCGACAGGACGGGCGCGCGCCTCCTCCAGACCGGACACATCCGGGTTTTCCCCAGGGATCTTCTTCTGAAGAGAGACAAACGAAGAGATAACGGTATTAGTAATAGGGCCTGTGCAGAGTGTGGATAACCAGCAGACCGGCCTGCTGGTGGGTGTACCGGTCTGTGTGCCAGTTGGGGATGCCCGACAGAATCGCGGTCGGCGTGCTGTGGAGAGCGTGATGTTGTTCTCCGACATTCCCGGTCGGCAAGGTTGTCGTCCCATGCTTGTACACAGGGTATGAACAACTCGGGGATGGGACGGGTGGGGCTGAGGTGTCTAAAGTTTTTCCCGGAAACGGGGGTGCGGGGTTGCCGCTCAGCGCCGGGACCGCTGGCGGATGCGGGTGGTGAGCTCCTTGACGTGATCGAAGATCTCCCTGCGGTAGGCCATTTCGTTGAGAATCTTCTTCTGGGCGTACATCACCGTGGTGTGGTCGCGGCCGAAGGCCTGGCCGATCTTGGGTAGCGAGAGGTCGGTCAACTCCCGGCACAGATACATCGCGATCTGGCGTGATTGGGCCAGTGCCCGGGTTTTGCCCGGTCCGCGGAGCTCCTCAACGGTGGTGTCGAAATAGTCCGCGGTCGCGGCCATGATGGTGGCGGCGCTGATCTGCATGGTGCCGGCATCGGCGAGTAGGTCGCGCAACACCAGCTCAGCCAGTGCGGTATCAATCGGGCTCTTGTTCAGCGAGGCGAAAGCCGTGACGCGGATGAGGGCGCCCTCGAGTTCGCGGATATTGCGTTCGATATTCCCGGCGATGAGTTCCAGGACTTCATTCGGAACATCGAGCCGCTCCATTTGCGCCTTCTTGCGCAGGATGGCGATACGGGTTTCCAGTTCCGGAGGCTGAACGTCGGTGATCAGGCCCCATTCGAATCGGGTTCGCAGCCGATCTTCGAGGGTGGCCAGCTGTTTCGGGGGCCGATCCGAGGAGATGACGATTTGTTTGTTGGCGTTGTGCAGCGTGTTGAACGTGTGGAAAAACTCCTCCTGGATACCTTCCTTACCCTCGATGAACTGGATGTCGTCGACCAGGAGTACATCGATGTCGCGGTAGCTGCGCTTGAAGGCGACCTTGCGGTCGTCACGCAGGGAGTTGATGAAGTCGTTGGTGAACTCCTCGGTGGAGATGTACTTGACCCGCATACCGGGGAACAGTCGCTGAGAGTAATTCCCGGCGGCATGGAGCAGGTGGGTCTTACCGAGGCCGGACTCACCCCAGATGAACAGGGGGTTGTACGCGCGGGCGGGGGCTTCGGCGATCGCAAGCGCCGCCGCGTGAGCGAAGCGGTTGGATGCGCCGATGATGAAGGTGTCGAAGGTATAGCGGCGGTTGAGGCTGGCTTTCGAGGTCCCGTCCGAAGGGTCCGGTTTGGGGCGCTCGGTGAAGTAACTCGGCCAGGCCTCGGCGGCATCGTGGTCCCCGTCATGATCCCCGCCGTGTTCATCGGCTTCGGGTTCGCTGAACGGGACATCGTGATCATGGGAATGGTCATCGGGGTTGTGATCGGTGGCGGGGTCGATCCGGACACCGAGTTCGACCCGATGACCGAGGCGCCGGCTGAGCGCATCGGCGATCGGAATGCGCAGATGACGTTCGATCTCGTTCTGCACGAACGGGCTTGGAACCGAGAGCAGTGCAAAACCCTCGGCGATTGTCAGTGGGCGGACCAGCTTGAGCCAGGCCCGCTGCTGTGGTGTGAGGGGTGGATCCAGAACAGCGATTGGGTAGTCGGCGGTCGGGTCGATCTCGCCGTTGAGTTCGGCGACCACGGACTTCCAGACGGAGGCAAAGTCAGCGCCGGGATCATCGACCACTGCGAGACCCCCCGTCTCGGACTTGAGCCGCGGTCGACAGATCCGTCCCGAAGCTATCCACATTTTTATCCACAGATGTGTACAGAATCGGGTGCATCCTGGAGACGCAGCGTATGGGCATTAAGGCGGTGTAAACGGTGTTCTTACTTCGGCAGAAGCTAACAGGTTTATATCGCTGTGCCAACCGGTGCCGGGGGTTGCCGATATGACCTCGTTGTGATGGCAATCAGGTCGGTTTGACCTGCTGAAGCGACGTCAGTACCCTCGAACAGTCGTCCGCATGCGGCGGCACGGCTGCGACCGGGTCCCGGGACCGCGCCGGTTCGAGCGGAGATGTGTAACGGTAGTAGCTACGTTCGGTGGACCATGCGGGCCACCGGCCGGGTCTGCCAGATCTGACAGGAGAGTGCGGCCGTGGCCAAGGGCAAGCGGACTTTTCAACCGAACAATCGGCGTCGGGCCAGGGTGCATGGGTTCCGGTTGCGGATGCGTACCCGGGCGGGGCGGGCCATCGTGACGGGGCGGCGGCGCAAGGGCCGTCGCTCACTAACTGCCTGACCCACGGGTCACTCGGAGTGCTCCCGGCTCAGAACCGGATGACACGGTCTGCGGAATTCAGTGACACCGTGAAACACGGGGTGCGGGCGGCGCAGCCGGATATCGTGGTGCATGCGTGCCGCGCCACTGGCTGTTCGGCGGCGGTACCCCGCATCGGGTTCATCGTGGCGAAATCGGTCGGCGGTTCTGTCGATCGGCACCGGGTGGCCCGGCGCCTGCGGCACGCGGCGCGGACCATTATCAGTGAATTGGATCCTGCCGATCGGATCGTGGTGCGGGCGCTACCGGGCAGTCGGGTCGCGGCCTCGGCCCGCCTGCGCGATGAACTCAAGAGCGGTGTGCGCCGAGCGCATGAGCTGTTGGAGCGACGAGGGTGACCGGTTCTGGGGGCGGCGTGGTGGCGCGCCTGCTGGTCCGCGCAATCGAGGTGTACCGACATATGATCTCGCCGCTACGCCCGGGATGCTGCCGCTTCATACCTACCTGTAGCCAGTACGCGGTGGAAGCGGTCACCGAATACGGTGCTCTGCGGGGTAGCTGGCTGAGCGCGGTCCGCTTGGCCAAATGTGGCCCCTGGCACCGCGGCGGATGGGACCCAATCCCGCGGCGGTGTCACCAGGCCGGCGACAGTTCACAATCGGAGGTCAACAGCGCTCATGTTTAACTGGACCAGCCTGGACTACATCTACTACCCGGTGTCGGGGATCATGTGGCTCTGGTACAAACTCTTTGCGCTCATCCTCGGGCCGGAGAGTTTCTTCGCGTGGGCACTGACGGTGATGTTCCTGGTGTTCAGTCTGCGTGCACTGCTGTACAAGCCGTTCGTCCGCCAGATCCGCACCACCCGTCAAATGCAGGAACTGCAACCGCAGATCAAGGCACTGCAGAAAAAGTACGGCAAAGACCGTCAGCGGATGGCGATGGAGATGCAGAAACTCCAGCGCGAACACGGGTTCAACCCGGTCCTCGGATGCCTGCCGATGCTGGCGCAGATCCCGGTCTTCCTGGGGCTCTACCACGTTCTCATGTCGTTCAACCGAACGCAGACCGGGTTCGGGCGGCTGGGGCTGTCGGTGGAGGAAAACCGATCGCTGGGCAACTACTTCTTCAGCGCCGACGATGTCGGCCACTTTCTAGACGCCAACCTGTTCGGCGCGCCGATTGGGGCGGCGATCACCCAACAGCACGGGCTGGCCGCCTATACGGAATTCAGCCGACCCGCGGTGGCGGGTGTGGCGATCCCGCTGATGATCCTGGCGGGGATCGCGACCTACTTCAACAGCCGCGCCTCGATCGCCCGACAGAGTCCGGAGGCGGCGGCCAACCCGCAGACCGCGTTGATGAACAAGCTCGCCCTCTACGTGTTCCCGCTGGGCGTCGTGATCGGCGGGCCGTTCCTGCCGATCGCGATCATCATCTACTGGGTCTCGAACAACATCTGGACATTTGGTCAGCAGCACATCGTCTTCGGAAAGATCGAGCGCGAAGAGGAAGCGAAGAAAGAAGAAGCCCTTGCGCGCCGGTCGGCGAACGCACCGGCACCCGGTGCCAAGCCGACCAAGGGGCGCAAGGCCGGCGCTGCCCCGGCTGAGTCGGCGGATACGGATTCCGGTGACGAACCGGCTGGGGACCCGTCGCCGACCGGGGAGGCGTCCACATCCAAGCCGGCTTCCAACGGGCGCACCGGTGGCCCGCCGAATCGGACACCGCGGCCGGGTTCGCGGCCAAAAAAACGTAAACGCTGACCGATGATTGGACAGGAGAGACGATGACTGAGACCGAGGCTCCGGAGGCCGGGCACACTGAGACCCCGCCGGCCCGCAAGGCGGTGCCACTGGAGGACCGCTTGGTGACCGAAGGCGAGATCGCCGGGGACTACCTTGAGGAACTCTTGGACCTGCTCGACTTCGACGGCGATATTGATCTGGACGTGGAGGGCGACCGGGCAATCGTCAGCATCGACGGGGGAGCGGACCTGACGAAACTGGTCGGCCGTCGCGGTGAGGTGCTCGATGCACTGCAGGAACTGACCCGGCTGGCAGTGCATCAGAAGACGGGGGAGCGCAGTCGGCTGATGCTCGACGTGGCCAACTGGCGTGGCCGCCGGCGTGATGAGCTGACCGCACTGGGCGATAAGGTCGCCCGCCGGGTGTTGGATGGTGGCGAGCGTGAGGAGTTGGCTCCGATGACGCCGTTTGAGCGCAAGATCGTCCACGATGCCGTGGCCGCGGTCGACGGGGTGCACAGCGAGAGCGAAGGGGTCGAGCCGGCCCGCCGCGTGGTGATCCTGAAGGATTGAGGACTGAAGTTACATCAATGTAGTTCGGTCCAGCGAGAGGATGTTTCACGTGAAACATGCCGATACGCCGCCCGCGCCACCGACCGCCCGCGGGGTGTTCGGTGATCGACTGGCGACCGCCTCCGCCTACGCCGAACTATTGGCCGGCCCCGGGGTGGAGCGGGGCCTGATTGGCCCGCGGGAGGTCGACCGGCTGTGGGATCGCCACATCTTGAACAGTGCGGCGGTGGCCGAACTCATCGAGCCGGGAAGCCGGGTGGTCGATATCGGTAGCGGCGCCGGCCTGCCGGGGCTAGCGCTGGCGATCGCCCGGCCGGACCTGGTCGTCACCCTCGTCGAGCCGATGAAGCGCCGGACCGACTTCCTTGCGGAGGTGATCGCCAACCTGGGTTTGGAGGTCGATGTGGTCCGTGGCCGGGCAGAGGACGCAGAGCTCCGCAGTCGACTGGCGGGGGCTGATGCCGCGGCCTCCCGGGCGGTCGCGGATTTGAAGAAGTTGACCCGTTGGAGCCTGCCGTTGCTGAGGGTCGGTGGCCGGATGCTGGCCTTGAAGGGCGAACGAGCGCGGGGGGAGGTGGATGAGTGCCGGCCGGCGATGGCCGCGCTCGGAGCCATCGGTATCGAGGTCGTTGAGTGCGGGTCGGGGTACCAGAACCCACCGACGACGGTAGTGGTAGCCGTGCGCGCAGGCCCGGCGGCCAACTCGCGCCGGACCGCGGGGAGCCGGCGGCGGCGCCCGCCCGAGGGGAGACGATCATGAGCGATCCGACCGACGCGAACAGCGGCGATGTTTCACGTGAAACATGGCCACATGCTGACGCGACCGACACCCCGATCGGGGCGGCGGCTGAGCGGGCGATGCAAGTCCTGCACACCGCGACAGGGCAACTCCCACGCCCGAAGCGCCGCCGCATCTTTACCGTCGCCAATCAGAAGGGTGGTGTGGGAAAGACCACCACGGCGGTGAACCTGGCGGCGGCTCTGGCGGTCCAAGGCCTCAAGACCCTGGTAATCGACCTCGATCCACAGGGCAACGCCAGCACCGCGCTGGGCATCTCGGACCGGCAGCCCGGCACCCCCTCCTCCTATGAGGTGTTGCTCGGCGAGATTCCGCTGCACGCGGCGACCCGACAGAGTCCCCACAATGAGCTGTTGTTCTGTGTGCCGGCAACTATCGACCTCGCCGGAGCCGAGATCGAACTCGTCAGTATGGTCGCCAGGGAGAACCGGCTGCGCACGGCGCTCGCCGAGTTGGACCAGCTGGATTTCGACTATGTGTTCATTGACTGTCCGCCGTCGTTGGGCCTACTGACCATCAATGCTCTGGTGGCCGCGCCCGAGGTGCTGATCCCGATCCAATGCGAGTACTACGCGCTGGAAGGGGTCTCCCAGCTGATGAGGAATATCGAGATGGTCAAGGCCCACCTGAATCCCCAGTTGAGTGTCACCACCGTGGTGTTGACGATGTACGACGGCCGAACCAAATTGGCGGATCAGGTGGCCTCTGAAGTCCGGCGGTTTTTCGGCGATACGGTTCTGCGTACTGTCATACCGCGCAGCGTTAAGGTGTCGGAGGCACCCGGGTACAGCATGACGATCATCGATTACGATCCCGGCTCACGAGGCGCCATGAGTTACCTGGACGCCAGCCGTGAGTTGGCGCACCGGCCGGCAGGGAGGCAGTAGTAATGACACAGCGACGCAAGGGTGGCCTGGGCCGCGGGTTGGCATCACTGATCCCGACCAACCCTGCCGAGGGCGGCCATCGGATGGGCGACGCCGCGGCGGATGTCGTCATCGGTGGCCCCGAAGTGGTGGTCGGTGATATCGGTGCCGTGTACCGGGAAATCGCCCCCTCGGATATCGAGCCCAATCCGCGTCAGCCGCGCCAGGTATTCGACGAGGAGGCCCTCGCCGAACTCATGCACTCCATCCGTGAGTTGGGTGTGATGCAGCCGATCGTCGTTCGCGAGTCCGGTGACCGAGCCGGTGCCGCACCGTACCAACTGGTGATGGGGGAGCGACGATGGCGGGCGGCGCAGCAGGTCGGGCTGACCGCCATCCCGGCCATTGTTCGGCAGACCACCGACGACAATTTGCTCCGCGAGGCTCTGCTGGAGAATATCCACCGCGCCCAGCTGAACCCGCTGGAAGAAGCGGCCGCATATCAGCAGCTGCTCGACGAGTTCGAGGTCACCCACGAGGAACTCGCCGATCGCATCGGGCGGTCTCGACCGGTGATCTCCAATATGATCCGGCTGCTGCGGTTACCGGTCGCGGTACAACGCAGGGTCGCGGCGGGAGTACTGTCGGCCGGCCATGCCCGCGCACTGCTGGCCCTGGAGGCCGGCCCGGAAGCCCAGGAGGAACTTGCCGCCCGGATCGTAGCCGAGGGCCTCTCCGTTCGCGCGACCGAGGAGACCGTGACTCTGGCCAACCGGGCAGGTGGCACACCTGCCGGGCCGCAGCGACGCAAGCCTATCCAGATGCCAGGTCTGCAGGATGTCGCCGAGCGGCTCTCCGGAAGCTACGACACCCGGGTCACCGTCAGTCTGGGCAAGCGGAAGGGGAAGATCGTCGTCGAGTTTGGCTCCGTGGAAGATCTACAGCGGATCGTGGGCCTGATGGACCCGTCTGCCGCGTCGTAGGTCCGTACAAGGACACCGGGTAGTTCCGTCACTGTGACTTAATGTGGTTTCGGCGTACCGTGGTTTTACCATCGTCTATGAATCCCCCACCAGCACAAGAGATTTCATCCCGGCGGTCAGCACGGGGCCGGATTCCGGGCGGGGAGCGGGCTGGTCTCCTATCCTGGGAAGGCTGTGCGCGTTCGCACCGCGGAAAAGCCGGGGAGATTAGTGTCCGTTCGCATCAGACCGCTGCGGCTCGAAGGATTCGAGCAGTTGCCCAAGCATGCGCGTCGGTGTGTGTTCTGGGAAGTCGATCCGCAGACCCTGCGTGGGGATAGTCTGCCCGATCCGGAATTCGAAAAAGAAGCATGGCTGTCGATGGTCATGCTCGAGTGGGGGTCATGCGGACAGATCGCCACCTCTGAGACAGGCGAGTCGTCCGACGCCGAAGATCAGCCGTGTCTGGGCTACGTTCTCTATGCGCCCCCCGGCGCCGTGCCGCGGTCCCACCGTTTTCCGACCGGCCCGGTCAGCGCGGACGCGGTGTTACTCACTTCGATGGGGGTCGAGCCGGAACACCCCGACAGCCTGGCGACGCTGCTGATCGGCGAGGTGGTCAATGAACTGGTGAAACGCGGGGTACGTGCGCTGGAGGCGTTCGGCCGCACCCCAGAGGCCGTCGGGTTGCGCGACAGCACGGCCGTCGACCCGCAACTTCAGCCGGCGATTGAGGCACTGGGGGAGTGTTCCTTCGAGGTCTGCATGATCGATGCGGAGTTCCTCTTGGACGTCGGCTTCACCGTCGTTGCACCGCACCGCTACTTTCCACGGCTGCGGCTGGAACTCGATAAGGGACTGGGCTGGAAAGCCGAGGTCGAGGCTGCCCTGGAACGACTGCTGGACAGCGCGCAGTTGGAACAGCCGGTCGGTAGCGCCGCTCGCTGACCGGTACCGGATCAGGCCGGTCGGCCCTGTTCCACCGACTCCTCGTGGGCGAGTAACTCTGCGAAAGTGAAAGTCCCGGTGGGCCGGTCATTCTTGCCGAGCAGGTAGAGCCGTTTCACCGCGGCCAGAATCCCCTCGGCGACCGCGTCCCGGCATTCCCGGGTGGCCAGCATGGACCGGTCGTTCGGGCTGCTGATGTAGCCGACATCGACCTGTACTGTCGGCATCCGGGTCAGCCGGAGCAGATCCCAGGTCCGGCCATGAGTGCGGCAATCGCGTAATCCGGTGCGCGCCACGACTTCCCGCTGAAGAAAATCAGCGAGGTTTCGTCCGATCGTGGATACCGATCCGTGCGGGCTACCGAAGTAGAACGAGGCTACGCCACTGGCCGAGGGGCTGGGCTGCTGTTCGAAGCGCAGGCTGATCATCAGGTCCGCACCGACGGTGTTGGCCGTTGCCGCCCGCTCGGCGTCCCCCGGGCTGTAGTTGACCGGCCGGGACAGGAAGGTCTCCATGCCGATCGCCGTCATTCGACCCTCCAACCGGCTGCCGAGATCCCACAGGATGTCGGCCTCGCTCATCGGGCCCTGCGGCCCGCTCACGATCTGACCGGGGTCACTACCGCCCCGGCCCGGGTCGATGATGATCCGTTTGCCGGATAGTCGGGGCCCGGACCGTCGGACGTGCTCCTCTTCGCGGATGGCATGCAGTGAGCCGCCGGTGACACGGGATCCGAGGAAATACAGGGAGCGCAGCGTATCCGGTCCGCAGATGCCGTCCGGAGCGAGTCCGTACTCGCGCTGATAGGACATCAGGCCGTTATGCGTCTGGAGGCCGAAGTAGCCGTCGACCAGGGCGGTGTAGAACCCGAGATCCTGCAATCGGGACTGCAATGTCGCCACATCGTCGCCGTACATCGGCGCGCCGAACTGGTGGGCCAGAGTGCGTGCGCCCAGGCGGTACGACGCCTCCCGCAGCGCCCGGTTGGTTGCCTCTCCAACGATCCCGTCGACCCGCAGTCCGCGACGTTGTTGGAACGCCCGAACTGCGTGGTCGAGATCGTCGTCGAAGTAATCCAGCGCAACCTGCTTCCCGGTAATCAGGTTCTCATCGGGACCGTCCAGCAATCCCAGCGCCCCCAGTGAGGTCCGGATTTCCACCACCGCAGCGCCACGGTCACCGAGGCGGAAGGTGTCGCCGCCGGCGCCACAGTGGCTCCGCGCAGCATCGCCGTGGCCGTGGCCGGAACTCGACATGATGAGGATTCTCTCAGAAGACCGGCGTTTTCAGGAAACTGATCGGCCGGGACCGGCGATAACGAATTCGTCTCTGCCGTCGATCCGGCCGGGGAACATCCGGCCGGTTACAGAACGTCGGCGAGTTCACGCAGCAACGCCGATTTGCTCTTCGCCCCGACGATGCGTTTCACCGCCTTCCCGTCTTTGAACAGGATGAGGGTGGGGATCGACACAACCTGAAGGTCGCGTGCGACACCCGGGTTCGCGTCAACGTCCACCTTAGCCACGGTCAGCGAGCCGGCCTTCTCCGTGGCGATCTCCTCCAGGACGGGGGCGACCATCCGGCACGGGCCGCACCAGGCGGCCCAGAAGTCCACCAGCACCGGTGTCGTGCTGGCCAGCACCTCATCGGCGAAACTGGCATCGGAGACGGTGACGGTACTCATTGATTGGCTCCAATCATCGTGGCGGCGTCGGTGTCATGTTTTTCGGCCAGCCAGCGCTCGGCGTCGATCGCGGCCGCGCATCCGCTGCCGGCGGCGGTAATGGCCTGCCGGTAGGTGTGATCCACCAGATCGCCGGCGGCAAATACCCCGGGCAGGGAGGTGGCGGTGCTGCCGTTCTCGACCAGCACATACCCCTCGGCGTCCATATCGACCGCACCCCGGACCAGTTCGGAGCGCGGGTCGTGGCCGATGGCGATGAACACCCCGGTGACGGCAAGCGTGGATTCCTCCCCGGTGACGGTGTTGCGAACCCGCAGTCCGGTCACGGTGCCGTCACCCTCCACGGCCAGCACCGCGGTGTTGGTGACGAAGGTGATCTTGTCGTTGCTGCGGGCACGCTCCAGCATGATCTTCGAGGCCCGGAACTCATCGCGGCGGTGCACGAGTGTGACGCTGCGGGCGAACCGGGTCAGGAAGGTGGCCTCCTCCATCGCCGAGTCGCCGCCGCCGATCACGGCGATATCCTGCTCTTTGAAGAAGAATCCATCGCAGGTGGCGCATGAGCTCACCCCGCGGCCCAGTAGTTCCTGCTCCCCGGGAACGCCGAGATAACGGGGAGCGGCACCCATCGCCAGAATCACCGCTTTGGCCCGGTAGGTTTCACCGCCGGCGGTGACCACCTGTTTGACCGGTCCGTCCAGCGATACCGATTCCACATCCTCCATCTGCAGATCCGCACCGAAACGCAGGGCCTGTTCGCGCATCTCGTCCATCAGTTCCGGCCCGGTGATTCCGGAACGGAAGCCGGGATAGTTCTCCACCTCGGTGGTGGTCATCAGCGCGCCGCCGAAGGAAGTGCCCTCGAAAACCAGCGGCTCCAGCTCGGCGCGCGCGGCGTAAATGGCCGCCGTATAGCCGGCTGGCCCGGAGCCGATGACGATTACGTCGTTCACGGAGTTGTGGTCAGGCATATCGGCCTTTCTGAACAGGTCACTCACCCCACGTCAAACAACAGGGTAGGCGGGTCTGTTCCCGGGCGCGCACCCGAGCCCACTGACTCCGGACCTTGCTGCCGGGCCAGGCCCGCGCCATCAACGGCCCCGGCGGTCGGGGGTGCGACGGTCATCGACTGAGCGCTGCGAGGGGTACTGCTCGTTGAGCCCAGGGTGGCCAGGCCGGCGGCTGTCGCCAGTCCGAGGGCTGCGAGCGCCGCGGCCGTGCCCAGTACGCAGGCGAGCAACCGTCCAGGGGGAGGAGCCGGGCGCGCGGCATGAGCCGGCCGGGTCCGCGCCACCGAGCCGGTGACGGTGTGCCCGGGTGTTCGCTGAGTCACCCGATCAGTGTGCCGGTTCATCCCGGGGCCGGGCTACCCAGCAACAGGGCGAGCCGCGCGCGGGCGCGCGCACAGCGGCTCTTGACGGTTCCCTCGGCGATACCGAGCAGCGCCGCGGCTTCGGCCACCGAGTAGCCGTGCATATCGACCGCGATCACCGCAGCCCGTTGCGCGACGGACAGTTGCGACAGCGCCTGCCGGACCACGATCGCGGTCTCCACCTCGCCGGTGCGGTCGCCGACTGAAACCACCGCATCATCCTCGAGCGGCGCGGTCGGCCGGATCACTGTGCGGCGCAACCGGTCCCGGCAGGCATTCAAGACGATCCGGTGTAACCAGCTACTCACCGCAGCATCGTGCCGGAAGGATCCGGCCCCGCGGTGCGCCGCCAGCATGGCCTCCTGGACCGCGTCGTCGGCGTCTTCGACGCTCTGGCTACGTCGCCGCGCCAAACGGTACAGCTGGGTTCGATGACGGCTGAACAATTCGGCGAAGGCGAACCGGTCCCCGGCGAGATGCGCATTGAGAAGGTCGGCGTCGGAGCGGACCGACCCGAGATCGGTGGCAGGGTGTGGCACACCGCGGACGTTAGCCAGCCGAACGCCGACCGGCACTTCACCCGCAGGGTCAGGAAGCTGCCCGGACGCTGATCTCGGAGACGTCGGTGCGACTCTCCCCCCCGGTCTTGCCCAGGGTGGAGATCCAAACCAGCAGGTAGGAAGTGGGTTCGCCGCTCGGTACCGCGATGGTGTTCGTGCCGGGTTTGAGCACGGTGGGTCCAGTCAGCAGGGTGGTGTCGTCGAGGCTGTCCGGGCTGGGGGAATTAGCCGATCGGATCTCCACCTGGGTTCCCGTGCTGGATACCGCGATCGTCACACTTCCCACGTCGGTGTCCTGGGGCAGTTGCAGCATGAGCCCGACCCCGTTCTTGAAGGCCGGGAACGGCACCGAATCGGAGTAGGTGTCGGTCGGCCACACCGTCGACGGATCGCCGTCGATGGCCAGCCCCGCCAGATCGGGTGCGTCCGCTCCTCCCTCAGGGGAGAACACCGTCGCCGCAACGGGTTTGACAACGTCCCCGGCACCCTCGGCGGTGGCCGAGGTGGTGGTATTCAAGCCCAGCTTGTCACCTTTGAGACTGCCGCCGCCGTCCCCGAAGATGTTGCCGAGAAACGAGGCCAGCACGATCAGCGCGATGGCCAGGATGGCGGCCGCGATGCCACCGCCGATGAGCAGGTTGCGCCGGCGCAGGGCCTCGGCCTCCGGATTTCGCTCGCGGGGCGGGGTCGGCCCCGCCGGCGGAGCTGCAGCGCTGACCGGTTCGAGGAGATCTGTGCGGTCGGCCGCCGCGGTGGCCTGCTGCAACAGGTGCAGCAGGGTGGGCGCGGTACTGATCCCGCCGCCGGGTTCGACCGCGCGTACCGCCGCCGTAGAAATCTGGAAGGGGATGGCAGCGTCGATGCTCCGGGGTTCGACGGGCTGTCCCGACGGGTCGGTGTCGGCGGGCCGCAGCCCGCTCGGGGTGCCTGACTCCGGCAGCGGCCAACGATCGACGAGCAGCGCGTAAAGGGCCGCCCCGATACCGCGAACATCGTCGGCGGGCGTCGCGTCGGCAAGGGTGGCCGGGAAGGCCAGTGTCACGTCACCGTCGATACTGACCCGGATCCGGCTGGGATGGTCCACCGACAGTGCTACCCCGGCCTGGTGGGCCCCATCAGCCGCGGTGGCAAGTGACTGGATCGCCCGGGCCCCACCCAGGGCGGAGGGGGAGGTCCCGGCGACCTCGCGCAGCGAACCCCCGCGGATCCACTCCGCAACGATCAGCCCGCTGCCGTTGCTGATCGTCGTGGCGTCGAGCACCCGGGCCAGCCCGGGCCGTTCGACCTGGCTGAGCCGCTGGGTACGGGCCAGAATTTCCCCGACTTCGGCGTCGGAAAGCCGCCGATCGGGGTCGACGAGGGTCAGCGCGACCTGCCGATCCAGTGAGGTGTCCAGCGCCTGCCAGAACTGCAGGCCGGATGGACCGCCGTGTAGCACCAGCAGCCGATACCGGCCGTTGGCGATGGTCGCGCCGGGGCCGACGGCCAGTCCGGGCCGGTCCGCGCGGTGTTCGGCCCGATCGGAGGTACGGCTTTGCGGCCCGCCGGGGACATCGGGTTCGAACTCGTCGGCGAACTGTCTCGGAATTTTTGCCGTGGCGTCTTCGGGAGGCCCGGCGGCCGGGGTACCCGGGGGTTGATCGCTCAGCTCCGGTCCTTTCCCCTTGGGTTTTCCGGCGGGCTGCGCCGGTTTGCCAGCCTTAGGGTACGTGACAGGAGGATGCTCTTGGGGCAGGTGTGAGTCCGTTTCCAGGCCCGGGTCGCGGGTACCACCCAGCCGACGCCGCACCGCGGCACTGGCCGCCAGGGCGTCGGGGACCCGGGTGGCCAGCATGACCGCCGCCATGACGGGGAACATGACCGCCGCCAGGATCAGCAGCCGGAGCATGGAGCCGGCCCCGCCGCCACGACCGGTCAGCGATTCGGCCAGCCCGAATGCGCGGTCGACACCGATCGCGGTCAGGCCCGCCAGAAGAGCGGCACCCGCGGTTCCCGCAACCGTGCGGTTAACCGCGCCGTCGAGCAGATGGCCGCCCGGCGGCCGCAATGACCGTCGCAGCAGCAGGTGACCCAGTACCGCCCCGGCCACGAATCCGATCCCGTTGGCCGCGCCCAGGTATCCGGCGACCAGCTCTGGGTTGTCGGTCACCCGCGGCGCCAGCAATGAGGCCACGATCTTGACGGCGGTGATGACGACGATGATCAGAATCGGCGTCCAGGGTTCGTCCCGCGCGTAGAACACCCGCAGCTGGAGCAGCACCAGCGCATAGGGGATCAACGTGAACGCCGACAGTGAGATCGCGATACCGAGGTAGTTGGCGTCGACCTCGCCGAACTTGCCGTAGGCGAACAACGCGCTGCCGATAGCCGGCCCGCCCACCGTCATCACCGCCACCACCGGGATCAGTGTCACCAGGGTCAGGCGGGTCGCCAGCGAAACATCGGCCAGGACCGCGGGATTGTCGTCGGCAGCAGCATTGCGGCTCAGCCGGGGCATGACCACCGTCAGGATCGTCACACCGATCATGCCGAACGGCAGTTGCAGCACCAGCCAGGCGTAGGCATAGATCGCCGGACCGGATGCCGCTGCGGTACTGGCGATCTGATTGCCCACCACCAGCCCCACCTGGCTGATCAGTACGTAGAGCACCATGGCCGCCGCCATGGTCCCGAATCGCTTGAGTCGGTCATCGATACCCCACAGCGGGCGGAGACTGATCCGACGGGCCCGGATCGCGATCAGCAGCACGGCTGCCTGCGCGACCACCCCGAGTGTGGTGCCGATACCGAGTACCAGCAGTTTGGCGTTACCCATCCGCACCGGGTCGACCGAAAGTTCGCCGGGCACAATCAGATACAGCCCCAGGGTCGCTATGGCCACGACATTGTTGACTACCGGCGCCCAGGCGGGCGGGCCGAAAACATTGCGGTTGGTCAGGATCGCCATGAACACCGATGTCAGGCCGTAGAAGATGACCTGTGGCAGCAGCAGATAGGCGAAGGCGGTCGTCAACGGCTGGTTGACTTTCGGGTCGTCGCCCAGCATCAGCCGCACCAGCAGCGGGGCGGCCGCAACCGACAGCACCGTCGCCAGCACCAGCAGGGCGGTGGCCAGTGTGACCAGCCGCCGCACGAATGCCGCCCCGCCGTCGCTGTCATCGCGCTCGGCACGGGCCAGGACCGGGACGAAGATGGCGGTGAAAGTGGCCTCGAGCACCAGCGCGGCGATCATGTTAGGCAGCTGATTGGCCACCGTGAACGCGCTGGACAGCGCGGCGCCGAGAATGGCGGCCAGCAGCACGATGCGGACGAAGCCCGTGACCCGGCTGACCAAGGTGGCCATCGCCATACCCCACGACCGGGAGACCACGGCCGCATCGGATAACTCCTCGCGGGTCGGCCGGGTTCGCGGCTCCGGTCCAGAGGCCGCGGTCATCGGTGCGTCCGCCTCGCGACCGGGGGCGGGTCGAGGTCGGCCCGGTCGGGTTGGCCCCGGAAGCGGTGGTACAGCCGCCGGCCGACCAGAACGGTCAGTACCACCCCGCCGATCAGGGTGATGGTGAACAGCAGTTTGCCGTAGGCATTGGAGTGCACCGAAAGCCGAACCTGTTCACCGAGTTGCAGTCCGCCGGGGGTGCGCAGCGTGATGTCCACCGCGACGCGCTGGGTGAGGTGAACCTCGACCGGTACCCGCAGGGGAAGGTAGCCCGGTGGCAGCACCTGTTCCCCGATGTCGGTGACGGTCATTCCCGGCGGCGCGTCGACCTGCAGCCGCACCCGGATCGGTACGGCGAGGTCGTTGCGCAACGCCAGGGGCAAGGCGCTGCGCTCGGTGGCCAGGGTGTAGGAGTCGCCGGGGTTGACGATGGTCACGCCCCGGAACAGGTCCTCGACGGTGCCGGCGACGACGGCCAGCCGCTGGCGGGCGAGGTCGTTTCGGCGGTCGGGCGGCTCGGTCTGGCTCAGCGCCCTCAGCATGTCCTCCCGCAGTGGTGCGGTGTACTGCAGGCCGGTCAGTCCGGTCCGGGGGTCGGTGGCCAGTGCGGCGTCCAGCCCGGACAGCCGGTTCACCGACGAGCGGATGCTGTCGACGACATCGTCGTCAAACCGGCCCCGCGGATCGGTGGGCAGTCCGGGTGGGGGCTGATCGGAGGGCGGGACCGCCGCCGATTCGGCGATCACCGCCGCCAGCGGCCGTGGTGTGGCCAGGCCGGCGCGGATCAGATTGGCCAGGGCTGCCAGCATGGCGCGAGCATCGTCGGGCTGCGGACCCCACTTCAGCGGGGGGAGCAGAATCTGGGTGCGCGGTTCGGTCTCGGGTTGAAGGGTCCGCCACACCATCGCCGCCACCGCGTCCTGGCGGCGCGCGACCGGGGAGTCGCGGTCCACTGCAACGCTGAGACTCTCGTCCAGGTAGCCCGGTATCGCGGGGTCGGTTCCCACCCCGGCCAGTGCGGCCCCGACAGCGGGGTCGAATGGCGCCATCACGACCCGCGGGGAGATCCGCCGGACCGTCAGGTCCGCGGTGGCCGGACCGCCGGATTCGGCCGCGGCGATCGCGACCGTCGGTTCCTGGCGGTCGAGCAGCTCGGCGGCGGCTGCGGTCAACGGGCCGTCCCCGAGCAGGGTGGCTCCCCGGACGGAGGTGACACCGAGAATCCGGTCGACGATATCGGCGGCGTTGGCGACCGCCGCCGCGCTGAGCACGGGACTGCCGATCCGATACAGCGCGGCGAGATCGGCCTGCGCGTACGGTGTCGCCGCGACGCACATCCGACGGGCCAGTGCGCGCAATCGGTCGAGCCACCCGACCGCGGCCGCCTGGCCGGTACCGGGGTGTGCCTCGGTGCCGAGCCCGTCGGGTGCGTCGGCCACCACATAACCGGCGGTCATGGCGTTGACGGTGACCAGCAGATCGGGATCGATGGCCAGACACAGCGCCCGGTCGATCCCGGATCCCGGGTCGACCGCGCCGGGTTCGGTGGCGAACTCCGCCGCGCCGAGCAGCGTGTCGAGGCGGCCGCCCGCGGCCAGCGAGACGGCGAGGTCGTCGTTCATCAACCGGACCGGGGTGGTGCCGCCCGGCACCCCGGGAGCCAGCCGGGGTTTATCCGCCAGCGGCCACAGCAGGGTCATCGCGACCGGGTTGGCGGTATCGGGCGCCACCACATCGGTGACCGGGTTGGCGCCCGTATCGGCCGGATCGGCCGGAACCCCGGTGACGGGCAGCAGGAACCGGGCCTGGTCGAGGGAGGCGACGACGCCGTCGGCCGGGGTGCCGTTGATATTGACCAGGACCGGGTAGACGCCGGGCAGGTCGATGCCCAGCGAGGGTTGCGGGCCGGTGCGGATCGGGACGGAGAACTGGAATCCGGCGGCCTGGCCGCGGTCGAGATCCGCGGCGACCCGAATGAAGTCGCCGACCCCTTCAAATCCACCGCCGACGGCGAGGCTGGTCCGCAATGCCGCCGACGACGTCAGCGCCGGTCCCTGCTCCAGCCGGGCCATGACATCCCGCACCGGACGGTCACCGGTGTTGGTCACCGTTCCGGTCACGGTGACGGTGGGATCACTGGAGGTGGTCACCACATCCGGGGTGACACTGTCCAGCCGGACCGTCAGCGGTGCCGCCGGCTCCGGTTCCGCACCCGCCCCGGGCAGGATGCCGTGGACGGCGCCCTGGAAGGTCAGCGGCAGAATCAGCAATCCCAGGACAGCGATGATCCGCAGCAGCCGGCGCGGTGACACGCGGCGAACCTCAGCCGTTCGTCCGGCGGCCGCCGGACTCGCCGCCCCGGGCGGGACGGGTGCGGGAGTGGGTCTGGGGTTGCCGCCGGGGCACCGACGGCGGCAACGGCGGCAGAGCTGCGGGGCCATCGGACTGCAGCAGTTCGAGCAGCTCGTGGGCCACACCCGCCAGGCGCCGCTCGTCGGCATAGGCCAACCGGTCGGGAAGCTCGGTTACCGGCACCCAGGCCACTTCGGTGACTTCGACATCCTCATCGCTCAGTTCGCCACCGGAGAACCGGAGAAGGTAGTGGTGGACGGTCTTGTGCACGCGCCGGCCCTCGGTGACGAACCAGTAGTCGATACTTCCCAGCGCGGCCAGCACATGCCCGTGGATTCCGGTCTCTTCGGCGACTTCCCGGATGGCGGTCTGCTCGGCGGTTTCGCCCTGTTCGATATGACCTTTCGGCAGCGACCACAGCATCCGGCCGCGCCGGTCGACACGACCGATCAGCGCGGCGAGCTGCTCCTCGCGGGGCCGGTCGACACCATCGATGACCAGCCCCCCGGCGGAGGTCTCGTGTACGGTCCGCAACCGCTGACTCGGGCGCCGGCGCGGGCGCTCGGGGCGCGGGGCGGCCGCTTTCGGGGGGTCGGGCCGATCAGCGGCGGCCGACGCGGTGTCGGGGGCGTTCGGTGCTGAGTCATCCCGGGCCGGAGCCTCGGGCGGGGTGGAGTCCGCGCGGCGGCCACGGCGCCGACCGCGACGCCGTCGTGGCCTGGCCCGCTCGCCCTCCGACATCCAAGCGATTTTAGCTGGCGCGGATGAGGTGATCCTGGGCGCACTCGCCGCCCGCGGCGACAGGGGGAGCACTAGGCTCACCGGACGTGCCTGAAGCCAGCCCCGAGGATGAACTGCGAGTCCGGGCAGCCGTCGAGCTGCATCGGCAGGCCCCGCTGCTGCGTGAGCTGGGCGGGATCTTCCAGGCCGCCGGATATCAGCTGTTCCTGGTGGGCGGGAGCGTGCGCGATGCGGTCCTGGGCCGGTTGACCACCGACCTGGACTTCACCACCGATGCCCGACCGGATGCCGTTGTCGCGATCACACGGCAGTGGGCGGATTCGTTGTGGGACACCGGTATCGACTTCGGCACAGTAGGTATCGGCAAGGCCGGTCAGCGACTGGAGATCACCACCTTCCGTGCCGACAGCTACGATCAGGTTTCGCGAAATCCCCGGGTGTGCTTCGGTGACCGGCTCGAGGATGACCTGATCCGCCGCGATTTCACCGCCAACGCGATGGCGGTCCGCGTCACCGCGGAAGGCCCGGGGGAGTTCCTGGATCCATTGGACGGGCTGGCGGCGGTATCCCGCGGCGTCCTGGACACCCCGGCCGAGCCGGCGCTGTCGTTCGGTGACGATCCGCTGCGGATGCTGCGTGCCGCGCGGTTCGTCTCTCAGTTGCAGTTCACCGTCGCCGACCGGGTCCTCGAGGCCATCACCGCGATGGCCCCGCAGCTGTCCCGGATCACTGTCGAGCGGGTCGCCGTGGAGTTGGACAAGATGCTGCTCGGCACCGATCCGGTCGCCGGTATCGAGCTGATGGTGCGTACCGGGCTGGGTGAGGTGGTGCTGCCGGAGATCGGCGCGATGCAGATGGCCATCGATGAACACCATCAGCACAAGGATGTCTACCAGCACTCATTGACGGTGTTGCGGCAGGCGATATCCCTGGAGGAGCCCGGCCACAGTGATCTGGTGCTGCGCTGGGCCGCGTTATTGCATGACATCGGCAAACCGGCCACCCGACGGCACGAACCCGACGGTGGGGTCAGCTTCCATCATCACGAGGTGGTGGGCGCGAAGATGGTGCGTAAGCGGATGCGGGCGCTGAAGTATTCCAAACAGATGACCGATGACGTATCCCAGTTGGTCTACCTGCACCTGCGGTTCCACGGCTACGGGGAGGGCCGCTGGACCGATTCAGCGGTCCGGCGCTACGTGGCCGACGCCGGTCCGTTGCTGCCCCGGCTGCACAAATTGGTGCGTGCGGACTGCACCACCCGGAACCGGCGGCGCGCGGCGGCGCTGCAGTCCAACTACGACAGCCTGGAATCCCGGATCGCTGAGTTGGCGGCCAAGGAGGACCTCGCCCGGATCCGCCCGGACCTGGACGGTAACGAGATCATGGCGCTGCTGGGCATCCCGGGCGGACCGCAGGTCGGCGAGGCGTGGAACTATCTCAAGGGTCTGCGGATGGAACGGGGTCCGCTGTCCCGCGAGGAGGCCACCAGCGAGTTGCTGGCGTGGTGGAACGCCAAGGGCGGCAGCGGCGTCGAATAGTCCATGGACTACTGCCTGGATGCCGGGGACGGGACGGCGTCGATATGGACCGGGAACCAGGATTTCGACCTCGACGGCGACTTACTCCCCGACGGGGTGCGTCTCGATATCGACGGGGACGGCGTTTTCGACGATGTACTGACCGACCTCGACGGGGACGGACTGGCCGACCATGCGGTGCTCGACCTCGATGATGACGGCATCCCGGAGGCCCGCTACGCCGACGACGGATCGGGCCGCTGGGATGTGGAGGGCGGGGCTGCCGGTCAGCCATTGCGCTGGTTCGACCTCAACGGCGCAGAACATACCGGTCCGGCGGCCGATATCGACGGCGACGGCATGATCGACCGGCTCGTCGACGTCGACCGCGACGGTCTGGCCGACCGGGCTTTGAGCAGTGACGGGCTGTCGAGCATGGGCTATGTCGATATCGACGGCGATGGCCGCTGGGACATCACCCTCATCGACAGCGATGGTGATGGTGCCGCCGACGGTGCCGGCCGGCCGTAACACCGAGTGTTCGGGCGGCCCGATTTACGGGCCGGATTCCGGCGGTGTGAGCACGCTCGGCGAACCGTTCACCGGCCCGCGCCGGGCGGGCCGGCGAACGCCTGCGCGATGTCCAGCCATGTCTCGGCATCCGGCCCGATGGCGGCGAGGTTGAGGCCGGCCCGCGCCCGCCGCTGGGTGACCAGGTAGCAGAAGTCCGGTGCCGAGCCGCTGACCCGTTGCACGGCATCCTCGGGCCCCCAGGTCCACCGCTCGCCGCCGGGTGCCTCCAACTCCACCCAAAACGGCTCGGCCGGCGGGACCAGGCCGTGTACGACGAAGGCGAAGTCGCGGGTCCGGACCCCGAGGTGGGCGATCGACTTCAGCCGTCCGGACGGGGCGACGGCCACCCCGAGCGCGTCGGCGACATCGAGGCCGTGCGCCCAGGTCTCCATCAACCGGGCGGTGGCCATTGAGGCCGCGCTCATCGGTGGGCCGAACCACATCAGTTTGCGGCCGGACGGGACCGTGCGCAGCGCGGTATGCAGCTCGTCGCGGGTGCGGCGCCAGTCGGCCAGCAGCGCGGCCGGGGGCAGGGCGGCCAATTCCGCGGCGCGGTCGTCGACGAAAGTGGTGATGCTGGCCTGTGCGCCGGTGAGGAGCTCGCCGAACGCGGCCTCGTCGGTGATCGATATCAACGCCACCCGGTCGGTCCACAGCAGATGCCCGATCTGATGGGCGATGGTCCATCCGGGTGCCGGGGTCATCAGAGCCCAGTCCTCGGCGGGCAGCTCAGCGATCCTGGCGTCCAGGTCGGCACTTTCGGCGATCAGATCCTCGACGATCGGACTGGTGGGTGTCATGGGGCTGAGCATAAGTCGCCGGAAATCGGCGCGCCCGGGCCGGCTCAGGCCGGCTCAGGCCGCTTAGGCCGCTTAGGCCGGCGCAAGCGGTCGTCTGCCGACGGCGGCATGAACGGCGACGCCAACCAGGTAGATCAGCGACCCGGCCAACGCCAGCGGTGCCGACCGGCCGTCCGGCGGGATCACCGCGGCCGCCGCGGTCACCGCGAGGATGAACGACATCCAGAACAATGCGTCCTGGACGGCGAAGACGTGACCCCGCAGCGTGTCGGCGACGTCGATCTGCATGGCGGTGTCGGCACACAGTTTGACCATCTGACCGGCCAGCCCGAGGAAGAACCCGCACAGCACCATCACCGTCAGGTTCAGCGTCGCACCGGCCAACTGGACCAGGGCCGCGCACACCAGAGCCAGGTTGGCGGTGGCGTACCGACCCCATCGCCGCACCGCAGCCGGGGTCAGCACGTTGGCCAGGAAGGATCCGGTGCCGGTGGCGGCGACGAAGACCACTGCGGTACCCAGTCCGGCAAAGCCGTCTGCTCCGGTGTGCCGGACGATCACCAGCACCAGAAGCGAGTTGATGCCGAACACCATCCGGTGGGCGGCCAAACCGGACAGCGTGGCCGCCACGGACGGGGTCTCGGCGACCGTGCGAACCCCGTCGGCCCATCCGGTGGCGACCGCGAAGAACACCGAACCGTTCGCCCCGGTGTGGTCGGGCCCGAGTGCACCGCGGCGGAAGCGCACCGACAGCGCCAGCGCGATCGCACCCGGGATCGCCACCAGCAGGATCACCACCGCGGCGGCGCTGTCCCCGGAACCGAGGATCCAGCGCGGCAGCAGCATGAAATTGGCGCCGAGAAACGTGGCGGTGGCCCCCGTCGCGGTGGCCACCGAGTTCATCGTCACCACCCGCGGACGTGGCACCACATGCGGGAGCGCAGCCGACAGCCCGGACGTCACGAAGCGGCTGAACCCATTGACGATCAGCGCACCGCACAGCACGAACAGGTCGCGGGCCCCGGCCGCCAGCATCGCCGCGACGCCGAGAACCACAATCAGCCGGGCCGCATTGGCGACGATGAGAACCACCCGCCGGTCCCACCGGTCGAGCAGCGCACCAGCGAAGGGGCCCAGCAGTGAATAGGGCAGGAACAGCACCGCGAACGCGGCGGCCACCGCCCACGGGTCCGCGGCTCGTTGCGGGTTGAACAACAGGCCCCCGGCCAGACCGGCCTGAAACAGCCCGTCGCTGAACTGGGCCGCGGTGCGTAGCTCGAGTAGCCGCCAGAAATCCGGCAGACCGCGTACCGATCGCCACAGCGAGCCGCCGACGCGATCGTGAACCACCGGCTCACAGTACAAACATCGCACCGGCCCGGAGCTTTTCAGGACGCCGACATGCCATGATGGTCAGGTGGCGCAATCGGAGGATCCCGACGATTTCATCGCGCCCGCGGCGAACCGGGTGCGGGCGGGAACGCTGCTGCTAGCCAACACCGATCTGCTGGAGCCGACGTTCCGACGCAGCGTCATCTACGTCGTAGAACACAACGACGGCGGCACCCTGGGTGTGGTGCTCAACCGCCCCAGTGAGACCGCGGTCCACAACGTGCTGCCGCAGTGGGCGGACCTTGCCGTCAAGCCCAAGACGATGTTCGTGGGCGGTCCGGTCAAACGCGATGCCGCACTGTGTTTGGGCACGCTGCGGATCGGTGCGGAACCGGCCGGGATGGCCGGGTTGCGCCATATCGCCGGCCGCATTGTCATGGTCGACCTCGACGCCGACCCCGAACTCATCGGGTCGGTGGTCGAGGGGGTGCGCGTTTACGCCGGGTACTCGGGGTGGACCATCGGCCAGCTGGAGGGCGAGATCGCGCGGGACGACTGGATCGTGCTGTCGGCCCTGCCTTCAGATGTGCTGGTGCAGCCCCGAACGGACCTTTGGGCGCGAGTGATGCGCCGTCAGCCGCTGCCGATGTCGTTGCTGGCAACTCATCCGATCGATATCAGCCGTAACTGAGCTCCGCCCCGGGCCGCACGCCCGCGCCCGCCCCGCGGCGAGGGTGCGTGTCGGTACGCCGACACGCCGCAAACGCGGACACTATGCGCACGCTCGGCGCCGTGAATCGTTGGGAGTCGCTACGAACCGCACAACTTGGCGCAGCCGCCACACCCGCTACCCGAACCGCAGCCGCCGGTAGCCTCCCGGCGCGCCGCGAACCGGGCACCCTGCCAGGATGCGGCCGCGATGGTTCCAACCGCTCCGGCTGCGCCGGCGATCAGTCCGATCAGCCCGATCGGCGACGGTGCCGCCAGGCCGCAGATCCCGCCGGCGGCCAGCATCACCGCCGCGGCGACCTGCGGCGGTGCCACCGAACGCAACACCTGCCCGGTGAGGTCCGTGGCCGGGGTCCGGGTCAGGGTCCACAGGCCGGATCCGCCGATCAGGACGGCAAGAACCAGACACGCCACTGCCCCGAAAACCATGGCCCTCACAATACGAGCCGCGGCCCTCCGGGCGAAAGACGAGCCGCGGCCCTCCGGGCGAAAGACGAGCCGCAGCCCTCCGGGCTAAAGCGCGGGCTGGGTGGCCACTGCCGGGCCGGCCGCAGGAGCATCGACCTGCGGGACGACCGGCGGGGCGGGGGGTATCGACGGTGCCGACGATGCCCGGGCCGCCGCGCCCGGCACGCTCACCCGGAAGCCGTTCAGAATCCCGTCGGTGGCGGTGCCGGTGGCGACCGCCTGGCTGGCCGACGTCGTCACCGACAGCGATAACAGGTAATGGTCGGATCCGGACTTGGCGATCACATAGCGCCGGGAGGTGTTCAGCGTCAGGTCGCCGTCACGGTAGGTGCCGTCGATCTTCGAGGACGGGAATCCCCCGAAATCGGCCATCGACGCCGCGGTGGACTGCCAGGCGAACAATTTCTGGCTGTCGACATAGCCGTGGCTGATGGCCTCCCGGGGGTTGAAGTCTCCGACCAGTTTGTAGACCAGCAGCTGGGCATTGGAGGTGTAGAGGCCGTCGCCGCCTTTCCGGTCGGCGATCACGCTGAACGCATCGGGGACATTCGGGTCCGGTACCACGCTCCAGCCGGTCGGCACCGGCAACACGATGTTCAGGGCGGTGAACCCGGCCGCTTTCTGGGGCTCCATTTCCACCCCCTGTTCCTTGAGGAATTCACCAATGGTGCCCGAGGTGGCCGGTGGCAGCGCTTGTGCGGCGGGCGCAGCCGGGGCGGCCGTGGTGGGTTGTGCCAGCGGGGCGGCCTCAGGCGTGACCGTGACGGTTTGGGTCACCGTCGCCGGGGCGGGCCCCGGCGGCGCGGGCAGGACCGGCTCGGCTGAGGCGCTCGCGCCGGCGAAGCCGAAGACGGCCGCCGATCCGGCGGCCACACCTCCGAGCACCACCCGCCAGTTACGGGTAATCCTGTTCATTGGTTCAGTCCTTTTCGCACGATCGGGACGCCCGGTTTCGGCGCTGAGCAGCCCGCTGTCCGATCCGACTGTATCCAGGTCAGGGGCCGGCACCCAGCGTTGGAACCGACCTGGAACCAACCTCTGACCGGCCCGGAACGCAACCGATACCGCGCCGTTGCCTATCCGGCGCCGGGGATACCCTGTCTGCGTGACCGAGACGCCGACTGCCAGCACCGACGGCCGCGGACCGGCCGAATCCGACGCGCCGCGGTTTCGCTACACCGCGCAGTTGGCCGGCCGGATCGAGCAACGGTGGCAGGACAACTGGAATCGATGGGGCACCTTCAACGTGCCCAATCCGGTGGGCTCGCTCGCGCCCCGTGACGGCACAACGGTGCCTGCCGACAAAATGTTCGTCCAGGACATGTTTCCCTACCCCTCCGGCGAGGGTCTGCATGTGGGCCATCCCCTGGGCTATATCGCCACCGACGTCTACGCCCGCTATTTCCGGATGAACGGCCGCAATGTTCTGCACGCGTTGGGTTTCGATGCGTTCGGGCTGCCCGCCGAGCAATACGCTGTGCAGACCGGCACCCACCCCCGCATCCGGACCGAGGCCAATATCGTCAATTTTCGCCGTCAGCTCGGCCGGTTGGGGCTGGGCCACGACCAGCGCCGCAGCTTCTCCACAACCGACGTCGACTTCTACACCTGGACGCAGTGGATCTTCCTGCAGATCTACAACGCCTGGTTCGACCCGAAGCAGAACAAAGCCCGGCCGGTCAACGAGCTCGTCGCGGAGTTCGACAGCGGAGTGAGAACTTTGGCTGATGGCCGACGGTGGGCGGAGCTGACGCCCGCTGAGCGGTCCGATGTGGTTGACAGCCACCGCCTGGTGTACCGGGCCCAATCGCTGGTCAACTGGTGCCCGGGGCTGGGCACCGTCCTGGCGAATGAGGAGGTGACCGCCGACGGCCGAAGCGAGCGGGGCAACTTCCCGGTGTTCCGGAAACGGTTGCAGCAGTGGATGATGCGGATCACGGCCTACTCCGACCGGCTGCTGGAGGACCTCGAAGTCTTGGACTGGCCTGACAAGGTCAAGGCGATGCAGCGCAACTGGATCGGCCGATCAACCGGTGCTTCGGTGCTTTTCGCCGCGAGCAACGGCGAAAACACTGCCGATATCGAAGTTTTCACCACGCGACCGGACACCCTCTTCGGGGCCACCTATCTGGTTCTCGCCCCGGAACACGAACTGGTGGAGCGCCTCGCCGCATCGCGGTGGCCGGACGGTGTCGACTCCCGGTGGACGGGGGGCGCGGCTACCCCTCGGGATGCGGTGGGGCAGTACCGGCTGTCCATCGCCGCCAAGTCCGATCTGGAACGGCAGGAGAACAAGACCAAGACCGGTGTTTTCCTGGGCAGCTACGCCACCAACCCGGCCAATGAACAACCGGTCCCGGTGTTCATCGCCGACTATGTCCTGGCCGGCTACGGCACCGGGGCCATCATGGCGGTACCCGGCCACGACCAACGAGACTGGGAGTTCGCCCGGGAATTCGGGTTGCCGATCGTCGAAGTCATTGCCGGAGGGGATATTTCGCAGCAAGCCCACACCGCCGATGGCACTCTGGTGAACTCCGGCTATCTCGACAGCCTCGATGTCGACGAGGCCAAGAAGGTGATCACCGATCGGCTGGAGACCGAGGGCCGCGGCCGCGGCCGCGTCGAATACAAGCTCAGGGACTGGCTTTTTGCCCGCCAACGTTATTGGGGTGAGCCGTTTCCCATCGTCTACGACGAGACCGGCCGGGCTCACCCGCTCCCCGATTCGGCACTTCCGGTTGAACTCCCCGATATCGAGGACTACTCCCCGGTGCTGTTCGACGCCGACGACCCCGATAGCGAGCCCTCGCCCCCGTTGAATAAGGCGGTGGAGTGGGTGCACGTCGAACTGGACCTCGGCGACGGGCTGCGTTCCTACACCCGCGACACCAATGTGATGCCCCAGTGGGCCGGCAGTTCGTGGTACGAGCTGCGCTACGCCGACCCGCTTAACACCGAGCGGTTCTGCGATATCCGCAATGAGGCCTACTGGATGGGACCGCGGCCGGCCGAACACGGCCCGGACGATCCCGGCGGGGTGGACCTCTACGTCGGCGGGGTCGAGCACGCGGTTCTGCACCTGTTGTATTCGCGGTTCTGGCACAAGGTGCTCTACGACCTCGGCCACGTAACCTCGCGGGAGCCGTACCGCAGGTTGGTGAACCAGGGTTATATCCAGGCCCACGCCTACACCGACTCACGCGGGGCCTACGTGCCGGCCGCCGACGTGGTCGAACGTGACGGGCGGTTCTTCCTACCCGGCCCCGAAGGTGAGGTCGGCCCCGAAGGTGAGGTCGGCCCCGAAGGTGAGGTCGAGGTATTCCAGGAGTTCGGCAAGATCGGCAAGAGCCTGAAGAACTCGGTCTCACCCGACGAGATCTGCCAGAGCTACGGTGCGGACACATTGCGGGTCTACGAGATGTCGATGGGCCCACTGGAGGCATCGCGGCCGTGGGCGACGAAGGATGTCGTGGGCGCTCACCGGTTCCTGCAGCGGGTGTGGCGGCTGATCGTCGACGAGACCACCGGTGAAACCCGCACCCGGGACGAGGGTCTCGATCACGAGACGCTGCGGGCACTGCACCGGACCATTGAGGGCGTACGCGACGACTACACCCATCTGCGCAACAACACCGCGGCCGCCAAACTCATCGAGTACACCAATCACCTCACCAAGTCCGGAGTCACGGCGCGGGCGGCACTGGAACCACTGGTCCTGATGGTCGCACCGTTGGCCCCGCATCTGGCCGAGGAACTGTGGTCCCGGCTCGGCCATCCGGAATCCCTGGCGCACGGACCTTTCCCGGTGGCCGATCCGCAATATCTGCTGGCCGACACCGTCGAATATCCGGTCCAGGTCAACGGGAAGGTGCGCGGCCACATCACCGTTGCCGCCGACGCCGATCAGGAGACGCTCGAGACGGCCGCGCTGGCCGAGGAGAAGGTCCGCGGTTTCCTGGCCGGCGCGATGCCGAAGAAGGTCATCGTGGTTCCCGGGCGACTGGTGAACGTGGTGGTTTAGCCCGGTCCAGTCCCGTCAGGCGCGCCAGTCCCGGTTCAACCGGCCCCGGGTACGGGTCCGCGCGGACGGATCACCACCTGGTGGGTGTGTGCGTCCGCCGGTGTGGCGAGAACGCCGGCCACCGCCCCGGCGACAGTCTGTGGCGTCAGAAACTTCGTCGGGTCGTACTGCCCACCCTCATAGGCCACCAGATCACGCTGCATCTCGGTGTCCACCCGCCCCGGATGAATGCTGCAGACCCGCAGTGCGGGCTCGTCCGCGCGCAGCGAATCGGCGAACGCCCGCAAGGCGAACTTGCTCGCCGAGTACGCGGCCAATCCGGGCGAAACATTCAGTCCGGAGCCCGAATTGATGAAAACCACCTGCCCGCGGGCCGCCCGCAGAGCCGGCAGCAACGCCAGGGTCAGCGCCACTGCTCCGGTGACATTCACCTCCAGACTGGCACGCCATTGATCGGCGGTTGATTCACCCACCCGGCCCGGGTAGGCGACTCCGGCATTGTGGACCAGCACATCGAGTGTGTTCAGCACCTCTGCCGCAGCGTCGAATCCCTCCGGATCGGCCAGGTCCAACGGCCAGGTGGTGGCACCCAGCCGTTCAGCCACGGCGTCGAGTCGGGCGGACGGCCGACCGGCCAGCAGCAGGGTGTGGGTAGGCGCCAGCGCCTCGGCGATCGCGGATCCGATACCTCCGCTCGCGCCGGTGATGAGGGCCGTTCCCGCCATGGCCTCACCCTACCGACCTGCGCGACACCCACTCGCACCGCAGAATGAACGGGTGGCATTCGACGCCGGCTTCGCGCCGACCCAGCTTGCGGCCCGCGCGGCGTACCTGCTCCGGGGTAACGACCTCGGTGTGATGACGTCGGCCGCGCCCCGGCTCTACCCGCATATGTGGAGCTGGGATGCGGCGTTCGTCGCCGTCGGCTTGGCCCCGCTGAGCGTCGAGCGCGCCGTCATCGAACTCGACACACTGCTCTCCGCCCAGTGGGCCAACGGGATGATTCCGCATATCGTCTTCGCCGACGGGGTGGACGGCTACTTCCCCGGACCGGACCGATGGGGCTGTTCGACGTTGGCCGCCAACGCTCCCCGGAACCGGCGGACATCGGGTATCACCCAGCCGCCGGTGCACGCGATAGCGGTACAGCGCATCCTCGACCGGGCCCGTATCCGGGGCCGGTCGACCCGCGCGGTGGCGGAGTCCTTCCTGGACCGCCGCTGGGGCGACCTGGTGCGCTGGCATCGCTGGCTTGCCGAGGCTCGAGACCCCGACCACGATGGCCGCATCACGCTCTACCATGGCTGGGAATCCGGTATGGACAATTCGCCGCGGTGGGACCGGGCCTATGCCAACGTTATCGCCGGTGAGGTACCACCGTATGAGCGTGCCGATAACAACGTCATCACCGATCCCAGCCAGCGTCCCTCAGACCAGGAGTATGACCGCTATCTGTGGTTGCTCGAGGAGATGAAGTCGGTGGGATACGACGACCACCGGTTGCCCTCGGTGATGAGTTTCGCGATCCAGGACGTCTTCGTCTCGGCGATCTTCGCGGTGGCCTGCGAGGTCCTTGCCAATATCGGTGAGGACCATAAACGTCCGCTGTCCGATGTCCGCGACCTGTACGGGTGGGCGGACCGTTTTCGGGCCGGAGTCGTCGAGACCGTGGACCGAAGAACCGGTGCGGCAAGGGATTTCGATCTCCGCGGACAATCCTGGATCACCACCGATACGGCCGCCCAGTTCGCACCCCTGATGTGCGGCGGCCTGGGGCATGACCAGGAGCGGTCATTACTGAAGATGTTCGAGGGACCTCGGTTCTGCGGCCACCCCGACCTGAAGTTCGGGTTGCTGCCGTCCACCTCGCCGGTGTCGAAGGACTTCCGGCCGCGTGAGTACTGGCGGGGGCCGGTGTGGCCGGTTCTGAACTGGCTGTTCGCCTGGACATTCGCCCGGCGGGGCTGGTCGGAACGGTCGTTGATGCTGCGCCGTGAAGGGTTGCGCCAGGCTGGTGACGGCGCGTTCGCCGAGTACTACGAGCCGTTCACCGGTGAGCCGCTGGGGAGTATGCAACAGTCCTGGACCGCGGCGGCCGTACTGGATTGGCTCGGCTGATTCGCGGGCGTCAGGCGTCACCGGCGTTCTCGGTGTCGGCCAAGCGTTCCAGGGGCTTGAGGGCCTTGGTGAGGTTCTCCCGTTCTGCATCGGAGAGCCGGCCCAGCATCGTCGACAGATGAGCGCGCCGGGCTTCCAGTGCCTCGGTGTACTGCACCAGTCCCTCGGGGGTGACCTCCACCAGAACCGCCCGCATATCGGAGGGGTCACGGGAGCGTCGGACCAGGCCCACCTTCTCCAGACGGCGGATCGCCACCGTGGTGGTCGGCGTACGGACCCGTTCGCGGGTGGCAAGTTCGGTCATCCGGATCGGTCCGCTATCGAGCAGAGTCAACAAGATCGAAATCTGCGCCAGAGTCAGATCGGGACGCGACCCGGTCTGGGTGTCGGCCCGGCGCAGCACGTTGAACAGTTTCGACAACACCCGTTGCAGATCACCGGCGAGTTCGGTGACCTGCGTCGGCGGCTTCGACATAACTCGGGAGTCTAGCCATCGGCAGCCCGCCGTGGGACCGGACCGCGGTTTGCCAGAAACGTCGCCACGGACGCTCAGGTCTGCGCCCGGCTGTCCCGCCATCGCAGTAGGGCCTGTGCCGGCCGGAGGTCATAATCGGGCCCATCGCATCCGACGGTCATCAACGTCACGCCCAACCGGGCCAGCGCCTCGGCGTTGGACACCACGGTGTCGATATCGCGACCTTCGACCCCCGAGGATCGCTCGACGGTGCCGGGATCGCGGCCGTTGTCGGCACAATGCCGAGCCAGGGCGTCCGATTTGCCGGGATAGGTTGCCGCGTTGGTGAATCCGTGCCAGATATCGGCATGCTGAGCCACCAGCCGCAAGGTTTTCCGTTCGCCGTTCCCACCGATCAGGATCGGGATCTTCCGGATCGGTGCCGGGTTCAGGGCCGCGAGTCGGGACTCGACCCTGGGCAGTGCCAAGGCCAGGTCGGCGAGGCGGCTCCCGGCGGTGCCGAACTCGTAGCCGTATTCGTCGTAGTCCCTGCGCATCCAGCCCGAGCCGATACCCAGGATCAGCCGCCCGCCGGAGATGTGGTCGACGGTCCGCGCCATATCGGCCAGCAGCTCCGGGTTCCGATAGGAGTTACAACTGACCAGCGCCCCGATCTCGATGCGGGAGGTTTGTTCGGCCCAGGCGCCGAGCATGGTCCAGCACTCGAAGTGGGGGCCATCGGGGTCCCCGTACAGCGGATAGAAGTGATCCCAATTGAAGGCGATATCGACGCCCAGGTCCTCGCAGCGCCGCACCGCATCGCGGATATGGCCGTAGTGGCCGGAATGTTGCGGTTGAAGTTGTACGCCGATACGGATGGGGAAGGTTCCGGAAGTGGTCACAGCTCAGTCAAGCACTGACCGCAGGATTTTCACCAGGGCCCGGGGCTGGTCGCCCTGCACCGAGTGCCCGGCGTCGGGGACGACGATGACCCGCTGGAATCCCGGTGCGGTTCGGGCGAACTCGTCGGCGTCCTGGTCATTGACGAATGCCGATCTGGCACCGCGGACCAGTGTTGTCGGCGTGTGCAAAGAGGGCACGTCATCCCAGAGTCCGTCGAAACCCGAACCTTCCCGGAACGTGTCGTAACGCCATCTCCACGCTCCATCGTCGGTCTGCACAGCGTTGTGGAACACTCCCCGCCGCAACGATTCCCGATCGCGGTACGGCGCGGCGGCGACGGCGGCGTCGACCATGGCGGCGAAGGTGGGGAAGCTGCGTTCACCCTGTACCAGGGCGACGGTTCCCTTCTGCTCATCGGTCATCTGCCGGTGCCGGGCGGGAGCTGACGGTGTCACGTCGACCATGACCAGTGCGGGCACCAGATCGGGTGCGGTAACCGCGAGTCGGACACCGGTGAGACCGCCAAGTGACATACCCACCAGCAGGTCGGTCGCCGGCGCCAGTTCCCGGATCACCGGTTCGACGGCGATGGCGTTGAGCCTCGGCCCGTAGTCGCCGTCCGCGCGCCACCCGGACCGGCCGTGGCCGGGCAGGTCGATGGCGAGGGCCGGCAGGCCCAGACCCAGGATGACGGTGTCCCACGTGTGGGCGTTCTGGCCGCCGCCGTGCAGGAAAACCACCCGGGGATCCTCGCCCCAGAGCAGCGCACTGATCGTTTCACGCCTCAGCCGCGTCACGGCGGGCAGTGGCGGGCCCACCCCGGCCTGTTCGGCGTTCTCCGGCAGCAGTGCGAACTCGTCGAGGGCGGGCAACTCGTCATCGGGGAACACCGGATCCATATAACGCGATACTGCGGCCAGATCGCGATTCCCCGGGGAAACTCGATCAGACCGCAGTATCGACAGGAGGAGTTACCCCTCGCCGGTGATGAACTCCTCGAGCTGTTCCCGGGCGACATCGTCGGGCAGTTGCTGCGGCGGGCTCTTCATCAGGTAAGCAGACGCGGCGACCACCGGGCCGCCCACTCCGCGATCCTTGGCGATCTTGGCCGCTCGCACCGCATCGATGATGACGCCGGCGGAGTTCGGTGAGTCCCAGACCTCGAGCTTGTACTCCAGGTTCAGCGGTACGTCACCGAAGGCCCGCCCTTCCAGGCGCACGTAGGCCCATTTGCGGTCGTCGAGCCAGCCCACGTGATCGGACGGACCGATGTGAACGTCCTTGGTGTTGAACTCCTTCTGCAGGTTGCTGGTGACGGCCTGCGTCTTGGAGATCTTCTTACTCTCCAGCCGCTCCCGCTCCAGCATGTTGAGGAAGTCCATGTTCCCGCCGACATTGAGCTGCATGGTGCGGTCGAGTTGCACCCCGCGATCCTCGAACAACTTGGCCATCACGCGGTGGGTGATGGTTGCTCCGACCTGGCTCTTGATGTCGTCGCCGACGATGGGCACCCCGGCGTCGGCGAACTTCTTGGCCCACACCGGATCGGAGGCGATGAAGACCGGCAGGGCGTTGACGAAGGCCACTCCGGCGTCGATCGCACACTGAGCGTAAAACTTATCGGCCTCCTCCGAGCCCACCGGAAGGTAGGAGACCATCACATCAACGTTGTTCTCCCTGAGCACTTTCACGACGTCGACCGGCTTCTCGTCGGAGACGTCGATGGTGTCCGCGTAGTACTTGCCGATGCCGTCGAGGGTCGGGCCGCGACGCACCGGCACGTTCATCGGCGCCACGTCGGCGATCTTGATGGTGTTGTTCTCCGAGGCGAAGATCGCCTCGGAGAGATCGAAGCCCACCTTCTTGGCGTCGACGTCGAACGCGGTCACGAACTTGACGTCGCGCACGTGGTAGGGGCCCAGACTGACGTGCATCAGTCCAGGTACCGACGAGTTCTCGTCGGCATCCCGGTAATACTGAACGCCCTGGACCAGGGATGACGCGCAGTTGCCGACGCCGACGATGGCGACGCGCACTTCATTCGACGGCGCGTTGTGCTTAGTCATGGACGTTCTCCTTCATTACTTTCCGGGTGTTATCTTCAGCCTTGGTCGGAGCGGCTCTGAGCCACCCGTTCCGCCGCGATGAGTTCGTTGAGCCACTTGACTTCCCGCTCGCTGGACTCCAGCCCGAGCTGATGCAGTTGCCGGGTATAGCGGTCAAGCGAAGTGCTGGCCCGCGAAACGGCCTGCCGTAGGCCCTCCCGCCGTTCCTCGACCTGACGGCGGCGGCCCTCGAGGATGCGCATCCGCGCCTCAGCGGGGGTCCGATTGAAGAAGGCCAGGTGCACACCGAAACCGTCGTCGGTGTAATTCTGCGGTCCGGTATCGGCGACGAGTTCGGCGAACCGCTCCCGGCCCTTGTCGGTCAGCTGGTAGACGCGCCGGGCCCGGCGCAGCACCGGGGTGCCCTCGGGCGCGGCATCTTCGGCGATCAAACCGTCAGCCTGCATCCGACGCAGAGCCGGATACAGGGAGCCGTAGGAGAACGCCCGGAAGGCACCCAATAGCCCGGTGAGCCGTTTGCGCAGCTCATAACCGTGCTTGGGGGACTCGAGGAGCAGACCGAGAATGGCCAGTTCCAGCATCGAGTCACCTCCGGTGCAGTGGTCGTTACGATTACGCAACAGATACGAGGACTGTATCGAATCGATATATTTGTCGCCAAACCCGCAGTTCAACGGTGTGTCCGAGCGGGGTCGCGGGCCGATGGGCCCCGCCGTGCGGCCGCCCATCGGTCCGGATCGGGGCACGTTCGGGGGTGGGTGCCGCGGCTTGCAGCCCGATCCCGTCGACGAGGATCGCCGGCAGATTTGCGGTCGGTCGCATATCGGCCAGCGGCTTACCGACGTACTCTGGTGCCCGTGCGGTTGCAGCGACAGGTGGTGGACTACGCCCTGCGGCGGCGTTCCCTGCTGGCCGAGGTCTACTCCGGGCGGACCGGTGTGACCGAGGTCTGCGATGCCAATCCCTACCTGTTGCGCGCCGCCAAATTCCACGGGAAGTCCAGTACGGTGATGTGCCCCATCTGCCGTAAGGAGCAGCTGACCCTGGTGTCCTGGGTGTTCGGCGATCACTTGGGCGCGGTATCAGGTTCGGCGCGCAGCGCCGAGGAACTGGTCCTGCTGGCGACCCGCTACACGGAATTCTCCGTACACGTGGTGGAGGTATGCCGGACGTGCAGTTGGAACCATCTGGTCAAGTCGTACGTGCTCGGTCTACCGCGCCCCGCCAAGGGCGCGCCGCGCACCCGGACCGCGCGCCCATCCGGCGCACGCACGGCCAGTGAATAGCGGCGAGGGTCAGGGTCAGGAGGGGGAGCCCACCGCCAAGACGCCGCCGGCCGGTCGTGTGCCCAGCGGACCCCGGCACCGGGCCCCGGACAATGACGATGTCTCCGAACCGGAGACCGCCCGTACCGCGCCCCCCGAGACACCCCCCGATGACCGGCTGACCGCGGTGATGGCGCCGGTGGGCGCGGCCCCGCGTCCCGGGGAGATGCGCGAGATCGACGCCGTCAAAGCTGCACTGGAGAGCGCACCTGTGCGGCCCGGCGTACCACCGCCGGCCCCTCCGGCAGCGCCTCCGGACGAAACCGACGACCGCGGGGGTGCTGGGCCGTCGGCGCGGTCAGGGTTACGCCGGGTGTTGCCGCGTTGGGGCCTGCGCCGGTGGCTCGGCGCGGCGGTGGGTGTTTTCGTGGTGCTGCCGATCATCACCTTCGGGCTGGCGTATCTGATCGTCGATGTGCCCAAACCCGGTGATATCAGCACCAACCAGGTGTCGACGATCCTCGCCAGCGACGGTTCCGAGATCGCCAAAATCGTGCCTCCCGAAGGTAACCGGGTCGACGTCGATATCAGCCAGGTGCCTGTTCACGTCCGTAACGCGGTGTTGGCCGCCGAGGACCGGGACTTCTACACCAATCCGGGTTTCTCCGTCTCCGGGTTCGCCCGCGCTCTGCAGAACAACTTGTTCGGTAACGATATCCAGGGCGGCTCGACGATCACCCAGCAGTACGTCAAGAACGCCCTGGTGGGCGACCAGCGCACCGGGTTCGGCGGTCTGATCCGCAAGGCCAAGGAATTGGTGATCTCCACCAAGATGAGCCAGCAGTGGTCCAAAGACGAGGTGCTGCAGTCCTATCTGAACATCATCTACTTCGGCCGCAGCGCCTACGGAATCTCCGCCGCGTCCGAGGCCTACTTCGACAAGCCGGTCGAACAGCTCACGGTCTCGGAGGGCGCCCTACTGGCCGCCCTCATCCAGCGCCCGTCCACGCTGGACCCCGCGGTGGACCCGGAGGGTGCCGCGGAGCGGTGGAACTGGGTGCTCGACGGCATGGTGACCACCGGGGCCCTTTCCGAGCAGGAACGCGCCCAGCAGGTCTTTCCGCAGACGGTCGCGCCGGATATGGCCAAGATCGAGAACCTCACGACCGGTCCCAACGGCCTGATCGAGCGGCAGGTCGTCAAAGAGCTGCTCGAGCTGTTCAATATCGACCAGCAGACGTTGAACACCCAGGGCCTGCAAATCACCACCACCATCGACCCGGAGGCGCAGGAGGCCGCTGCGGAGGCCGCCGAGACCTATCTGGACGGGCAGATGCCGGAGATGCGCACCGCCGTGGTCTCGATCGACCCCCGGACCGGCGGTGTCAAGGCGTACTACGGGGGGTCCGACGCCACCGGCTTCGATTTCGCCCAGGCCGGCCTACCGACCGGGTCGGCGTTCAAGGTCTTCGCTCTGGTCGCCGCCCTCGAGCAGGGCATGGGGCTGGGGTATCAGGTCGACAGCGGGCCGCTGAAGGTCGACGACAAGCTGACCATCACCAACGCCGACGGTATGGGATGCGGCACCTGCAATATCGCTGAGGCCACCAAACAGTCGCTCAACACCAGCTTTTACCGGTTGATGCTGAAGCTGAACAACGGGCCGTCCGATGTGGCCGATGCAGCCCACCGGGCCGGGATCGCCGAGAGCTTCCCCGGCGTCGACCACACCCTGTCCGAGGATGGTCTTGGTGGTCCGCCGGCGGCCGGCGTGGTGCTCGGCAAGTACGAGACCCGGGTGATCGACATGGCGTCGGCCTACGCCACGCTGGCGGACTCGGGCATCTACCACCAACCGCACTTCGTGGAGAAGGTCGTCAACGCCCAGGGTGAGGTGCTGTTTGACGCGGCCGCCGATGAGAACCTCGGCGAACGGCGGATCGAGGCGGCGGTGGCCGACAACGTGACTGCGGCCATGCGGCCCATTCCCGGCTGGTCCGCCGGTCACAACCTGGCCGGCGGTCGCCCGTCCGCGGGTAAGACCGGAACCCATCAGCTCGGCGATACCGGAGCCAACCGGGATGCCTGGTTCGTCGGCTACACCCCGCAGCTGTCAACCGCGGTGTGGGTCGGCACGGTCGAAGGTGACGTGCCGCTGGTGAACAGCTGGGGTGGACCGGTTTACGGGGCCGGCCTGCCCGCCGATATCTGGAAGGCCACGATGGACGGCGCTCTGCGGGGCAGTGACGTCGAGTCCTTCCCGACCCCGGAGGAAGTCGGCGGGTACGCCGGTATCCCCGCTCCGCCGGCCCCGCCACCGGCACCGTTGCGACCGCAGACCAGCGAGCCTCCGGATCCGGCCGGTTCCCCGCCGGCGGGGATCGAGGTGCTGCCCGGGATCACCATTCCGCTGCCCGCCCCGCCGCCGCCCGGTGCGCCGCCTCCTCCGCCGCCGTTCGGGCTGCCGCCACCACCCCCGGCGGAGCCGTTCCCGCCGCCACCTCCGCAGCCCGAGCCGCTTCCGCCGCCACCCCCGCCGGCGGAGCCTCTGCCGCCGCCCCCGGCTGATCCGGCCGCGCCCCCCGTTCCGCCGCCACCTCCGTGACCGGGGCGTCCCGGGGGGCTGGTCCCGCGGGCGTCGAGCAGACGGCGGAGAGCCCGCGCGCCACGGTGTCGCCACAGCCGCTGGCCGGGGATCTGCGCAGCGCCGACGATCGTGATCTGCCCAGCCGCACCGATACCCTCGGCGCGGCGCTGTCGGAGGTCGTGGGCGGGCCGGTCGGACGCCACGCCCTGCTGGGCCGGACCCGGATGCTCACCCCGCTACGGGTCATGTTCGCCATCACGCTGGTGTTTCTGGCGCTGGGGTGGTCGACGAAGGCGGCCTGCCTGCAGACCACCGGCACCGGTGCGCCCGACCAGAAGGTGGCCAACTGGGAGAACCAGCGCGCCTACTACGAGCTCTGCTATTCCGACACGGTGCCGCTCTACGGTGCGGAACTGTTGAGCCAGGGCAAGTTTCCGTACAAGTCCAGCTGGCTGGAACTGGACTCCGAAGGCCGGCCGCAGCAGCAGTACGACGGCAGCCCCGCAGTGCGTTATATGGAGTACCCGGTGCTCACCGGGGTCTACCAGTACGTGTCGATGTCGCTGGCCAAGACCTACACCGCCATCGCGAAGGCGACCGGGCTGCCGATCCTCAACGGGGTGGCCGAGGTGGTGATGTTCTTCAATATCGCCGCCATCGGCTTGGCTCTGGCCTGGCTCGCCACCGTGTGGGCCACCGCGATGCTGGCGGGCCGGCGGATCTGGGATGCCGCACTGGTGGCCGCCTCCCCGATCCTGATCTTCCAGATCTTCACCAATTTCGACGCGCTCGCAACGGCTTTGGCCATCGGGGGCCTGCTCGCCTGGGCCCGCCGGCGACCCGTCCTGGCCGGCGTCCTGATCGGCCTCGGGGTGGCGGCCAAGCTGTACCCGGTGCTGTTCCTGCTCCCGCTGCTGGTGCTGGGTGTGCGCACCAACCGGCTCGCCGATGCGACGCGCACCGCGGTGGTGGCGGCGGCGACCTGGCTGGTGATCAACCTCCCGGTGATGACGCTTTATCCACGCGGCTGGTCGGAGTTCTTCCGGCTCAACTCGCGGCGAACCCAGGACATGGACTCCCTCTACAACGTCGTCAAGTCCTTCACCGGATGGCCCGGCCTGGATTCCAATCTCGGTTTCTGGCAGCCGCCTCTGGTGCTCAACGCGGTGGTGGCGGCCCTTTTCCTGGGCTGTTGTGCGGCCATCGCCTTCATCGGGCTGACCGCCCCGCAACGACCTCGGGTGGCCCAGTTGGTGTTCCTGGTGGTCGCGGCCTTCCTGCTGGTCAACAAGGTGTGGAGCCCGCAGTTTTCGCTCTGGCTGGTCCCGTTGGCGGTGCTCGCACTGCCGCACCGGCGGGTGCTGCTGGCCTGGATGACCATCGATGCGCTGGTGTGGGTGCCACGGATGATGTACCTCTACGGCGAGCACAACAAAGGCCTACCCGAACAGTGGTTCACCGCAACGGTTCTGCTGCGCGACCTGGCCGTCGCGGGGCTCGTCGCCATGGTGGTGCGGCAGATCTACCGGCCGGAGCAGGACCTGGTGCGCATGCGTGGCCGCGTCGACGATCCGGTGGGCGGGGTGTTCGACGGCGCCCGGGACGCTTACCCGCAGTGGTGGCCGAAAGGTCTTCGACCCCGGCAGCGGCAGGAGGTGTGGGATGAAAATCGCGGTAGTTCTGTTCCCCGGTAGCACGGCGCTGGACGCGGTCGGGCCCTATGAGGTGTTACAGCGGGTGCCGTCGATTGACATTGTCTTCGTCGGGCACGCCCGGGGCGAGGTGCGTACCGACAACGGGATGCTCGGCCTGACCGTGGACGCCGTCTTCGACGAGGTGACCGATCCGGATGCGGTGGTCGTACCGGGAGGGGTCGGTACCCGTTCGCTGCTGGATGACGAGGCGATCCTGGAGTGGGTTCGGGCGGTCCACAGCCGGACGCGTTTCACCACGTCGGTATGCACCGGCAGCCTGCTGCTCGCCGCCGCCGGTCTGCTGGACGGGCTGACCGCGACGACGCACTGGGCCGCCCGGGACCTCCTGGACGGGTTGGGTGCGGTGTACACCCCACAACGAGTCGTTGAGCATCTACCGCGGCGGATCATCACCGCCGCCGGGGTTTCCAGCGGTATCGATATGGCGCTTCGACTGGTCGAGCTGCTCGTCGACCGGCAGGCCGCGGAGGCGAGCCAGCTGATGATCGAGTACGACCCCCAACCGCCGTTCGACTCCGGTGACCTGGCCAAGGCGTCCGAAGCCACCCTGTTGCGGGCCCAGGAGTATTTCCGTCGCCGGCACTGATTTCGCTGATCAGGGGCTTCTGCGGTAGCCTGACGCGGTTGCCGACGCAGGCGACCCTCCTGCCACGGAATCCGCCGTGGCCGCAGACGACCATAGGAGGTGATGAGGTTTCCATGCGTCCATACGAAGTCATGATCATTCTTGACCCCACACTCGACGAGCGCACCGTCGCCCCGTCGCTGGACACGTTCCTCAACGTGATCCGCAGCGACGGCGGTACGGTTGACAAGGTCGACATCTGGGGCCGGCGACGGCTGGCCTACGAGATCGCCAAACATGCTGAGGGCATCTACGCCGTCATCGACGTCAAGGCCGCCCCCGCCACGGTGTCCGAGCTCGACCGTCAGCTCAACCTGAACGAGTCGGTGCTGCGCACCAAGGTGATGCGAACCGATAAGCACTGACCTTTGAGCATCGGTGGAGAACGTCGGCGCGCTGTCGTAGCTGCTACGTAGGCTCCGCGTACATCCCCCCACCAAACCCAGGAGGACCTTGTGGCCGGTGACACGATCATCACCGTCGTCGGAAACCTGACCGCCGACCCAGAACTGCGGTTTACCCCGTCCGGGGCGGCCGTCGCCAACTTCACGGTGGCGTCCACCCCGAGGATGTACGACCGCCAGAGCGGGGAGTGGAAGGACGGCGAGGCGCTGTTCATGCGCTGCAGTATCTGGCGCGAGGCGGCAGAAAACGTCGCTGAGAGCCTCACCCGGGGCGCGCGGGTCATCGTGTCGGGCCGGCTCAAGCAGCGGTCCTTCGAAACCAAAGAGGGTGAGAAGCGCACCGTGGTGGAACTCGAGGTCGACGAAATCGGCCCCTCCCTGAGGTACGCCACCGCCAAGGTGAACAAAACCAGCCGCGGCGGCGGTTCGGGTGGTTTCGGCGGAGGCACCCCCGGCGGGGGAGGCTCACGTCAGCCGGCCACCGCGCCCGCCGAGGACCCGTGGGGCAGTGCGCCCGCGTCGGGTTCCTTCGGCGGCAATGATGACGACCCCCCCTTCTGATCAACCCGCGCGCCGGGCGCACACACCAGAGAACGAAAGTGATTGATCCATGAAATCCAAATCCACCAAGCGGCGTCCCGCACCGGATAAGCCGATCAAGACCCGCAAATGCGTGTTCTGCTCCAAGAAGGGCAGATTGCAGGACATCGACTACAAGGACACCGCACTACTGCGCACGTACATCAGCGAACGCGGCAAGATCCGGGCCCGACGGGTCACCGGCAACTGCGTGCAGCATCAGCGGGACGTCGCCATCGCGGTGAAGAACGCGCGTGAGGTCGCCCTGTTGCCGTTCACCTCGGCGACGCGTTAACAGCACTCTGAAACGGAGCACACACCATGAAGTTGATCCTCACCGCTGAGGTGGACCACCTGGGCGTGGCCGGTGACACCGTCGAGGTCAAGGATGGGTATGGGCGCAACTATCTGTTGCCGCGGGGGCTGGCGATCGCTGCCACCCGAGGAGCCCAGCGCCATGTTGACGATATCCGGCGTTCACGTGAGGCCAAAACCGTACGGGACCTCGAACACGCCGAGGAGATCCGGGCCGCCATCGAGGCTCTTGGCCCGATCCCGCTGACCGTGAAAGTTGCCGGCGATACCGGCAAACTGTTCGGTTCGGTGACCGCCAATGACATCGCCGTGGCGATCAAGAAGGCCGGCGGGCCGAGCATCGACAAGCGGTCCGTGCACCTGCCCAAGGCGCACATTAAAGAGACCGGTTCCCATACCGTCGTGGTGCACCTGCACCCGGAGGTCGACCTCCCGGTGGTCCTCGAGGTGGCGGGCGCACAGTCCTAGACCCGTCCGGTCGGAGAATCCCCGGTGTCGGCCAGCAGGCCGGGCCGGGGATTCTTCTTTTCCGGCGAACTCGCTGGTCCCGGCCCGACTCAGTTAATGTAACCCCGCGTTAACTGATTGCACAGGCAACGGCAACACAACACGCCCGAAACCGCAACTCGCGCCAACACGCCGACGAACTTCCCATCCACAGTCATTTCGACCGTTGCGCTGCGTTTTACGTCGAAAGATGCCGGTCGAATCCAGGCTTATCCACAGTTTCTCCCCAAGCCGCCAACACACATCGCTGCGGTATCCACAGTCCGCTAACAGGTTGGTGAACAAGTTTGGTTTGCACCGGCCCCAGCAACGCCTACCGTTTGTCCCCGGCGCTTGATGCGAGCGCGCCGACGGGAGTTGTTGTCGGGGCGCGAACCTATCGTGAGACGCGCCGGGCGGACTCCCCGTCGGGTCGTAGCGGGGACGGATGAGAGTGAGGTGGGGGTAGCCAGATGGCGGTCGTGGATGACCTCGGGCAGCCGGGTACCGAAGCGCCGGCGCCACCGGAGGACTTCGGTCGTCAGCCGCCCCAGGACCTCGCCGCGGAGCAGTCCGTCCTGGGCGGGATGCTGCTGAGCAAGGACGCCATCGCCGACGTTCTCGAGCGGCTGCGTCCGGGCGACTTTTACCGCCCGGCCCACCAGAACGTCTACGACGCGATTCTCGATCTGTACGGCCGCGGAGAGCCGGCCGACCCGGTCACCGTCGCCGCCGAGTTGGACCGCAGGAACCTGCTGCGCCGGATCGGCGGGGCTCCGTATCTGCACACGTTGATCTCGACAGTGCCCACCGCGGCCAACGCCGGCTACTACGCCGGGATCGTCTCGGAGAAGGCGTTGTTGCGGCGGCTGGTGGAGGCCGGCACCCGGGTGGTGCAGTACGGCTATGCCGGTGCCGAGGGCGCCGACGTCAACGAGGTCGTTGACCGCGCTCAAGCTGAGATCTATGACGTGACCGAGCGGCGCACCTCCGAGGACTTCGTCGCGCTGGAGACGCTGCTTCAGCCGACGATGGACGAAATCGACGCGATCGCTTCCAACGGCGGCATTTCGCGCGGTGTGCCGACGGGGTTCACCGAACTCGACGAAGTCACCAACGGCCTGCATCCGGGTCAGATGGTCATCGTGGCGGCGCGACCCGGTGTCGGCAAGGCGCTGGCGCTCGACACCCCGCTGCCGACCCCGGGCGGCTGGACCACCATGGGCGCGGTCCGGGTGGGCGACGATTTGGTGGCTCCCGACGGCTATCCCACCCGGGTGGTCGCCGCCACCGAGGTCATGTTCGGCCGGCCCTGCTACGAGGTGGAGTTCTCCGACGGCACCGTGATCGTCGCCGACGCCGAGCATCAGTGGCCCACCCGGCGCGGTATCCGCACCACCGCGATGCTGCGTGCCGGGGCGGACCTGATCACCTCGGCGGGTGTGCGCCAACTCGTCGGGGCCGGCAGTCCGCTGTCGACGACGTTCGGGGTGGCTGACGTGCGCCGGGTCGACAGTGTGCCGGTGCGGTGCGTCCAGGTCGACGACCCCGACCACCTTTACCTGGCCGGACAGTCGATGGTGCCCACCCATAACTCGACTCTCGGCCTGGATTTCATGCGGTCGTGCTCGATCAAGAACCGGATGGCCAGCGTCATCTTCTCGCTGGAGATGAGCAAGTCCGAAATCGTCATGCGGTTGCTCTCCGCCGAGGCCAAGATCAAGCTCGCCGATATGCGCTCGGGTCGGATGAGCGATGACGACTGGACCCGGCTGGCGCGGAGGATGAGCGAGATCAGCGAGGCACCACTGTTCATCGACGACTCGCCGAACCTGACCATGATGGAGATCCGGGCCAAGGCGCGCCGACTCAGCCAGAAGTCCGACCTGCGTCTGATCGTCATCGACTATATGCAGCTGATGACCTCGGGCAAGAAGTTCGAGAGCCGCCAGCAGGAGGTCTCGGAGTTCTCCCGCAACATTAAGCTGCTCGCCAAGGAGCTTTCCGTTCCGGTGGTCGCCATCAGCCAGCTCAACCGCGGGCCGGAACAGCGCACCGACAAGAAGCCGATGGTCTCGGATCTTCGCGAGTCGGGGTGTCTGACCGCCAACACCCGGATTCTGCGGGCCGACACCGGCGCCGAGGTCAGTTTTGGTGAGCTGATGCGCACCGGCGAGCGGCCATTGGTGTGGTCACTCGACGAGCGCAAGCGCATGGTGGCTCGGCCGATGACGAACGTCTTCCCCAGCGGCCGCAAGGAGGTGTTCACCCTGCGGCTCGCATCCGGCCGGGAGGTGGAGGCCACCGCCAACCATCCGTTCATGACGTTCGACGGCTGGACCCCGTTGGGCGAATTGAGTGTCGGTGACCGGGTGGCGGTGCCGAGGCGTGTTCCCGAGCCGGTGCAGACGCAGCGGATGGCCGATTCCGAAGTCATCATGTTGGCGCACATGATCGGTGACGGATCGTGCGTCAAACGCCAGCCGATCCGCTACGCCAGCATCGACGAGGAGAACTTAGCCGCCGTGACGCAGGCGGCCACCCACTTCGGGATCACCGCCGTTCGTGACGACTACCCGGCCGCACGGGCGACCACGCTGCGGCTGCCCGCGCCCTATCGGTTGACCCACGGCAAGCGCAATCCGATCGCGTCCTGGCTGGACCGGTTGGGCCTGTTCGGAAAGCGCAGTTACGAAAAGTTCGTCCCGCATGAGGTGTTCGCGCTGCCGAACGATCAGGTGGCGCTGTTCCTGCGGCATCTGTGGGCGACGGACGGGTCGGTGCGCTGGGATGCCAAGCAGCGGCAGGGTCGGGTCTACTACGCATCGACCAGTCGGCGGTTGGTCGACGATGTGATGCAGTTGCTGCTGCGCCTCGGGGTCAACGCGCGGATCTACCGGGCGCCGAAACCCGGCTATAGAGATTGCTGGCATCTGAAGATACAAGGTGCCGAGAACCAGTTACGTTTCCTTCGGCACGCTGGAGTCAATGGCGCAAAGGATGCCTCCGCACGCGAAGTCATCGCGCAACTCGAGTGCGTTGCGCGCAGAGCTAACTCCGACACCGTCCCGGTAGAGGTCTGGAGCGAGGTGCGAGATGCCATTGCCCGACAGGGCTTGACGCACCGCGAGTTCGCAGCGGCCTTGGGTACCAAGGCCTGCGGCTCCACCATGTGGAAACGCGCACCGGGCCGCTCACGTTTGCACCGGGCGGCCGCTGTCCTCGGCGATACAGAACTTCACGACCTCGCCACCAACGACGTTTTCTGGGATCGGATCGTCGCGATCGCCAGCATCGGTGAGCATGATGTCTATGACGGAACGGTGCCTGGCACGAATAACTTTGTGGCACAAGGGATTTCAGTCCACAACAGCCTTGAACAAGATGCTGACATGGTTATCCTCTTGCACCGGCCCGATGCCTTCGAGCGGGACGATCCACGGGGCGGTGAGGCGGACCTGATCCTCGGTAAGCACCGCAACGGTCCGACGAAGACGATCACTGTCGCGCATCAGCTGCACCTGTCGCGGTTCACGAATATGGCGCGGCAGTAGCGTTGTAGGTTCTCGATTTTGACTGCACTTTCTCAGTGATGGCTGCACTTCCGCTGCACTTGTGCAGTGGAGTCGAGAATACTTCCGGTCGTTGCTGTCGCGGGGTTGAGATAAGTTGACTTATGGC